>Ga0116193_1000010_pt1 | contig 192671 bp, 168 predicted proteins | sample AD_UKC115_MetaG_FD_89892 | JGI IMG/M metagenome (GOLD analysis project Ga0116193, IMG submission 89892) | Active sludge microbial communities of municipal wastewater-treating anaerobic digesters from Hong Kong - AD_UKC115_MetaG | ecosystem: Engineered > Bioreactor > Anaerobic > Digestate...
CCTCGGGCTTACCAACAGCCTGGTCAAGATAACAAAGCAGGGCAGCGCCTACGAGAACAGATACCCGATCCTGCGATACGATCCGACACTGCCTCAGGTCTCATCAAACAGGCTCTGGCCTTACGAGGAAGTGACCGTCATGAGGCCTGGTGAAGCATACTGGATGTGGCTCACTCGGCCCGACACCACCACGATGCCGGTCGGCAATTACGCCGCCATGCAGTGGGATGGCACCAGTACTCACACCATACCGGTCCGCGCTGGTTGGAACATGATCGGAAACCCCTACGTCTATACAGTGACGGCGGGTGAGCTTGGTTTCTACGTCGAGTCGATGGGGAGCATCAGCTACGATGAGGCGCTCAAGCAGAGGTTGGTCAGCCAGACCGTCTGGTGGTGGAATACCCAGTTCAACACGTGGAACTGGTCTACTCAGCGCACCACCCCGATCAAGCCCTGGCAGGGATACTGGATCAAGGTTCTCGACCCCAGGGTCCAGGCAGTCATGATCAGCCCTAGATCTCAGATCGGCGCCAGTGTAGGCGGCACTCCGCCTCCCGGTGACGGCGGCATACCTCTTCCGCCCGGCCCGTAGATGTGGATGGTAACTGAGTAGTGTTAGCAGCCTTTCCATCTCGTTCAGGAGGAGTTTACAGCATGAGAAGATCCATCATTATCCTAATCGCAGCCCTGATGTTAATGGCGCTGACGATGGTCTGTGTTCGCGCTCAGTCCATCGATGGTCTGCACATCACCCCTGCGCCGTCGTCCGGCGAGGGTTCCTATCCTCCTGGAGAGGGTACTTCCAACTCGATTTTCACGGTCCATTTCCATTGGAAGGATACCGCAAACAATCTCTATCCGAGCGCCATCTACCTGCAGGTCGTCGACCCGTATGGGCCACCTGATGAGAACGGCTATGAGCTGAGTCTCCAGCCGGTCAGAGGGACGCCGAACTCTTCCAGCGGTGCGCTGTACGAGTTTCGGATGACCGCCGGTCTCGACCTGGTGAATCAGATACGCGAGGCTCCGGCGAACAAGGGAGGCAAGCAGGCTTATGAGCACGTGATCCCTGAGTTGCGGGATGTCTATTATGTTCCGGGCCTTAGGGCGAAGGAGGAGAACGGTGAGCCCAACACTATCACCGTGCGTATCACCTGCAAATACCAGGCCCCGGCGCCTCCCGGAGGCGATCCTCCCGACGAGCAGACTATCCACGCGACTACAAGCATCATCATACACGACTCACATCCAGGCCTGAACGGAATCTACGCCGGCCAGTGGCATGACAGGGACTACATATATGCCTACTATGCTTACGGCGATGGTACGGGTGGGCCTCAGCCCATCAGAACGTATGGCCTGAACGAGAATTTCCAGTGGCGTGATCCCGATGATGCCGCGAATCCCGACGATGGCACGACGGCTACCTGCTATGAGTTCCGGTGTATCTACGTCAACCAGGACAACCTTCCGCCGGTGCCCTACAGGCCGTCGTTCTCAGGGGCTATCGGCGATCACTATATCCCGCGCCGCCCCATCGAGTATGAACAGGATACCGGCGTGGTCCTGTATTTGAAGAATAAGTCGTGGCCCGAACTGAACCCGACCGAGGATTTCATCTGCGTTCCCATGCAGAAGGTCGATCCCAATGACAACGACTACACAGACGGTGTCGAGTACTTCTATGTCATCGAGCCCGACTGGGGGCGCTGGAACAACGATTACATCGGACTTCCGATCGGCGAGTATGAGTGGTTCATAGCTTGCAGCGACGATATTATCCGTGAGCCCAATGGGGACGTTCCGGCTTGGCTTGATCCGACGCCGGGCACTCGCCGAAGCCCGTTCGGTACGGACCCATCCGGTCAAGATCTTCCGGTGCTTGTTCGGAGCAACCATCCGAACTGGCGCAGCTTCATGGATGCATACAATATCAGGATAGATGGCGACGTACGGTACGGCAATCTGTTCCTCGATAGGCCGACGATGCAGCCGGGTGTGTCGAACAGCTATCTATATCCTGCGAATGCACATCCCGTCATCAGCCTTGGTCTTAGGAAGCCCTACAGCAATCTGGGGACGATGGTCGGCACAGTCTACCCGCGGTACACGATGGTCAACCCCGGCACCGGATGGATCCAGGTTGGCGGCGCGGAGAACCAGAAGTGGGACTTCCGGATCAAGTACCAGCACCTCTACGGCAGGATACCCGAGGCTGCGGAAGGCGCCGGCGGCGAGATCAGCGTTTGGATCAACGATTCCGACATCCGGGTACCCAATCCCGCGGATCCGGCCACTCAGTACAGGCGCTACACGCTGGTTCCCATGGACCCGCTTCCCCCGGATACGGATCCCATAGCGCGCGCCCAGGCTATCAAGGAAGGTATCATCTATCACCTTCCGAACGAGATCCAGCTCAAGCCCGGACCGCATTCGTACTTCTTCACCGCGAGCGATGGCCTGAAGCGTGTGCGCTATCCGGTTCATGGGCACTACTACCAGAGTTCGGATGCTCATGCGTTCGACGGTCCGTACGTAAACCACAAGCCCGTGCTCAGTGAGTGCAGAGTCGATCCGCCCACGGGTACTTCGGGCGATCAGTTCACATACACCGTTCTCTACAGGGATGCGGACAACCAGCGGCCGTATTCCGCCAAGATACACATCGAGAATGCGGACGGTCAGGAGTTCGTCGGTGAGATGGTCAAGGTTAATCCGGCCGATAACGACTATGCCGGCGCGGGCGTCAGGTACAAGTTCGACGCAGCGAACCTTGCTCAGCAGTTCCAGGAAGGTTGGAGACGGTTCTACTTCGAGTTCACCGATGACTGGGGCGCTCCGTCCGATCTCCGCGACAACATCCGCGGTGAGACGGTCTACAACGGCAGCGTAGTCTCGGAGTCGTGGATTGCGGGTCCGTATATCAACAAGAACACCCCTCCGCAGCTTCTTGACGGAAGCGTCACGGCTACCGACGGCAGCAACAACAGCGCGACCCTCTTCGAGTACAAGGTGCGGTACGTGGATGCGGATAACCACGAGCCCAAGTACGTCGATGTCTTCATCGGGCAGGAGCAGGACGACGGCTCGATCATCTGGGACGACGGCCACCGCATGGAGCAGATCGATCAGAACGACCACGTGTACAGCGGCGACGGCGCCTGGTTCCGCTACTATACCAAGCTGAACGGCAGCAGCAAAACGGGAACCAACTACTACTATTGCATGGTGGCCTCCGATAGCATCGATCTGGCCGAGTATCATCCGACCCTGTCGCCGAGTTCGGGCGCCGTATGGTGGACCCGCGGTGCGAGTGGCAAGCCAGAGCAACCGGGCGAGCGGCTTACTCCGACCGCCCCGCTGGTATTCACCACAACCGGAAAGCCGATAGTAGATTCGGTGCCCAATGCGCCGACCGACAATCCCTATCCCGGTCCTCAGTTCTACGACGACGCCGGGAACATCATGAGTCATCCTGCGGACTACAGCGTCAACCACCTTACCGGTGTGGTGAACACATTCCTGGCGCATCCTGTGATCTACGCCCGTTACTGGTTCGGGACTCCCGGGCCGCTAGCTGTGACGCTGAACACTCCACCGAGCCTTTCCGGCGGGACCGTTACTCCCGATCCGGGCGAGTCGACGAATACGTTCAGATATCGCGTGACGTACAGGGACAACGACGGCGATAGGGGTCAGGCTCCGGCCTACATGCGGGTCCGCATCGACGGGGTGGCCTATGACATGACGAGCATGGCCAGCGGCGAACCGAACTACAAGCTGGGTGTGCAGTTCTATTACGACCATTCGTCGCTGACGCCTCAGTTGCCGCATCACTACTACTTCGAGACGTCTGACGGCAACGGCTATGCCCGCTACGATGCACTGGGTGAGTGGACGTCCGATATGACGCCGCGCGCCGTGTCTCCCATACTCGGCCCGTGGGTCAACAACAAGCCGACACTGACGGCCGCGGCAGGCGGGGCAGTCTACCCGACTTCCGGCGCTAACGAGAGGGATGATATCCAGCTCGCCGTCATATACACCGATGCGAATAACGAACCGCCGACCAACGGCACGCCCGTCGCGTACGTTCGGAAGTACGTTTCCGGTGAGATACCTCCGGTCCCCGTGCCGGAGCCTGCCAATGACTTCAAGATTACGGCGATATCCGGCAACACGCTTACCGCGGTCAACCTGGATGACAGCGCGGTCAACTGGACTGCCGAGCAGTTCAAGGGTCTTCCCGTCCAGTTCACCAGCGGCATCGCATCAGGTGACATCCGCAGGATCGATAACAACACGGCGAACCAGATAACGCTGACTGTGAAGAACCTGGCCGATATCGGTGCGGCTGTCGGCAATACCTTCAGCATCGGCAAGATCAGACTCAACAGGAAGCCTCCCGACGACAACAACTACGTTGACGGTGTCGAGTACCGACATGCGTTCAGGTTGGGCGAGGGTGAATACGCCATCCACTTCAAGACTGAGACCGAAGAGACGATCGGACGGATCGGTGGGGTGGACACGAAGCGCACCACGATACTTCGCTACCCGATGACCGGAGAGATCACCGGCGTGAAGGTTACGAAGGCCGCCCCGGACGGCAACAGAGGTCCCGTGCTGACTCTGGGTCCGAATCCGTTCGTCTCTCCGGACAACGGTCGCTCGGATAGCCTGTTCGACTTCAGGGTTGTGTATACTGATCCTGACGGCGATGCGCCTGCGTTCCATGACCCGGTAACCGGATACATCAGACTGATCGTTGTGGATCCGGATGACCCGACAATCACGCAGACCTTCGCGATGAACCTTGAGGGTCTCCCCAGCTACGGCTCGGGCGCGGAGTTCAAGTACGTGCTGACCGGGAGCCCGTTCGGCAAGGCCGGACGACATCCGTTCTATTTCGAGGCCTCCGACGGCTGGTTCGTCACTCGATACCCGGCGCCGGGACAGCCCGACCTGGAGTTCTTCATCAACAGGCCGGCTACCATCGAGGGCGCGGCTGTGACCCCGGAGAAGGGCAATGCCGGCATGGACTACACCTTCTCGGTCATCTACAAGGATCTCGACGGCAGAGCGCCGAGTTCCTCGGGCTTCGTCCGCGCGATCATCAACGGCGGCGCTCCGAAAGCCATGAGTGTCGACACCACGGGCGGCCTCAACTTCGTGACCGGGGTGCGGTACACTGTGACCGTCCCGGGCAGCGAGTTGATAGAGGGCGATCCGGCCAGGAACAGCTTCGTCATCGAAGCGAATGACGGCTACGAGCTGACGAACGCCCAGATCTCCGTGCCGGACAAGCCGTGGGTCCACGACAACCACAAGCCGGTGCTTAGCGGTGGCAAGGTCACTCCGAATGACGCACACTGCTATCCCGACATTCCGTATGTGTACGAAGTGACGTACACCGATCAGGATGGAGACGCGCCTAGGGCTGACTCTATCGTGGTCGACGTGAATATAAACGGGGCGGGCGCGTCTCAGACCTTCGTGATGACGAAAAAGCCAGACGCCGAGAACGACTTCACGGCGGGTGTGACCTACATATACACCAAGCCGGTCCAGGACGGTGAGGACGGTGTGTTGTCTCTGCCCGTTGGCAACCACACCTTCTCGTTCCGTGCGAACGACCATGAGTTGGATGCCGACCCGTTCGATGGCGGCGGTCCGAACGTACTGACCAGGCCGGAAGCAACCCTGGTGGTGAACCCTGTGGCGACCGCGAAATATGACACTCCGGTGCTGATCACAGGATCCATCACCCCGGCGATGGCCGTGCCCATCGAACTGACGTACACCAAGCCGGACAACGCGACCGGCAGTCTGGGGACGGTAACCAGCGCGGCGAACGGCCAGTTCTCGATGCAGTGGACGCCGGACTCGATCGGCGAGTGGACGATCACCGCCACCTGGCACGCCATCGGCAGCGTCGACTACCGTCCTACGAAGTCTGAGACGACTGTCCAGGTCTCCGGACCTTCCACCACGTTCAAGGGTCTGGACATGATCTCCATTCCGCTCAACCCGGCCAATGCGGATCCGGGTGCGGTGTTCGGAGTCGGTTCCTACGCGCTGGCTCAGTGGCAACCGTGGCTGACCCAGGACATCAAGTACGTGTACTACCGCTCTGAGCAGACAGGCTCCTCGACGCAGATCATGCTGGGCAGCGGCTACTGGATCAAGGTAAATAGTCCAACGCTGACGGTATCGCCGAGCGGTACACTTGCCAGCATGGATTCCAACTACCTGATCCGGCTCAGCCCGGGTTGGAACATGATCGGATGCCCGTTCAACGGAAGCGTGAACTGGGGCGCGTTGAGAGTCCGCCGCATCGCGGGCGGCAGCTACGAGACGGTTGATCTTGCCACTGCTGCATCCCGCGGCTGGATACGTTCCTACGGTTGGGCGTTCCAGCAGTCGGCATCGAACCCGTTCACCGGCGAGTACAAGCTGGTCGATCATACGAGAAACGGCGCGCTCGACAAGATCGAGCCGTGGCGCGGTTACTGGGTGAAGGCGATCGATGCCAACATCTGGCTGGTCATTCCGCCTCCAGGCACACCGAGTATGGAGGGGAACAAGAGCGCCTCGACTGCGTCTGCAGATCAGTCCGGTTGGGAGGTCGGCTTGAGCGCAAGCATCGGCGACCTGACCGATGCAGACAACGGGCTGGGCGTTGCATCGATAGCGTCCAGGATCGAGAGCCCGACGTATCTCGATAGTTACGTGGACCTCTATTTCACCGACGGGAAGGGTGGGTTCTACGCCTACGATAAGCGAGCGAAGGCATCCGCCGGAGACTCGTGGACATTCAGAGTCGCGACCGATCAGACCGACGGACTGGTCGAGATTGCATGGAAGGGTATCGAAGACCTGCCCGCGGGCTGGACTCTCACCCTGACCGATGAGGCCACAGGCAAGTCTGTCATGATGACACCGGGTGGGGTTTATACGTATCCCGCGTCCGAGGCTGTCGGCGGCCGGTCATTCCGAGTCACACTGGGCAAGTAGCCCAATATCCTAGAAGAGGTACTTACATGCGAGTCATGATGAGATTCAGGAGCATCCGATGGGTTGCCTGGACACTGACGGTCTTGTTCGCAGTGCCGTATCTGGGCAGTGCCGCTGTGGCCGCCTCGCCGAAGGATACGTTGAGGCAGACCGCGGTGCTCTTCCCGGTGGACAACATGGTGCTCGATTCGCCTGACACTGCGAAGGCAGCAAAGGCATCAGAGCAACTCACAGCGCTCCTGCAGAAGGGGTTCGCGGGCTATCCGAAGTACTTCACCATGCCGTACTCGGACCGCTTGCCCTTCATACAGCGGATAGCGAATACGGAGTCCGATGGCAAGAAGCTGATCGCCGGCCCGTTCTCGGGCGATCCCGATGCGATGAAGCGCGCCGTCGCGCTCGCGAAGTCCGCCTCGGTCGATGTCGCCATCGTCGGGACACTGGACTTTTACAAGTTCGATCCCGCGAAGGGCGAGGCATCGATCACCGCCACACTGCAAGTGGTTGACGTAAAGACCGGCAAGTCATCCGACACCACAGTGACCGGACGCGCAGCCAGAGGAACGGATGGTTCGGCAACCGAGAGTACTCTCGTGGCCGATGCGGTGCGCGACGCCGGAAAGAAGATCATGGAGCAGGTCACCGGCGGGAAGTACGATGCGACTCAGCAGGACCAGCCGACCGTGATAGTCCCGGCTGAGAAGAAGAAGTCGAAGAAGAGCTGGCTGCCGATGCTGCTGCTCTCGCTCGGCGTAGGTCTTCTGCTCGGCGGGTCAGGCGGAAGTGACGGCCCCGGCGGTGGACCCGAAGGTCCGCCGGATTTTCCATCGTTCTAGCAACTGACGATACATCAACAACACTACATACGGGGTGCTGCTTCGCGCAGCGCCCCGGCTCATTGGAGGAAGGACCAGGGGGATGGCGAAGCCTTCATCTGCAAAAACCATGATACTCTCGGCTGCAATGTTGTGCCTTGTTGCAGTCGTTCTGGCGCCCGCTGCTTCGGCGCAGGCAGTGTATCCGTTCGGGAAGCAGAACATGATCATGTTCCCCGTGAAGAACGGCATAGGCGAGGACAAGGCCCAGATGGCCGACGATCTGCTGCTTCTGCTCAAGGACGGCCTGTCGAAGTCAGGGCGCTTCCTTGTTGTTGCGTACGACGTGAATAGCAACGTCTCCGCCCAGCGTGCCGTTGCCGAGCAGAAGATCAAGGCGGAAGAGGCGCGGACGTTTTCCACAGACGCAACCGGCGCCCTCCGCGCCCAGAAGATCTGTCAGGCGGCCGGCACGGACCTCGGTCTGGTGGCTTCTCTCGACAGCTATACCTTCAATGAGGCCACGAAGGAGGCGAAGATCGGCGTCACCGTGAAGATCGTCTCGGCAAACCCGGATGTTGAGCCGATCGCGATAACTGTTGTAGGTGCGTCGGCAGGGAAGCTTGATGACAGCAGCCAGAGTGAGAGCGGGATCGCCATCGGCGCGCTGGACGACGCTGCACAGACAATCCTTGCCAAGGCGGTGGATGCTGCCGGCTCCATCATGGCCGCCGAGCCGATCCGGCAGGATCAGCGAGTCTACGTGCCCGCGGCGAAGTCGAAATCCCATAGCAAGGGGATCTGGCCTGCCATGTTGGGCGCGCTGCTCCTGGGGCTGGCTCTCAGCGGTAACTAGCCCTGGTACGGCATCACGCGAGTATCCGAAACAGGCCCGTTGCCTTCGCGGCGCGGGCCTTTTCGCTGATGCTCCGGTCGGTGGGGTAACAGCGGATTGACATCCTGATGTAAATAGCATAGTATAGTCACCATGATGCGACTCACAGCCCTTATCGTAAGCTTGACCATACTTCTGTCGATCTGCGTACCTGTCGCCGCCGACCGTGGAGCAGGCAGCCTGCGCCTGACTGTCAATCCGACCGCTGTTCCCGCTGACGGCAAGAGCATCTGCACCGTGAGCGCGGAGGTCAGAGATCGAGACGGCAATCTCGCTCCCGACGGCACCGAGGTACGGTTCAGCGCCACCCTCGGTATGATCGAGGAGGTGGCTCAGGTGTCCGCGGGCGTGGCAAGAGCCAAGCTCACCAGCTCGGACATCGCCGGTGAGTGCATCGTGACGGCGACGTGGCTCGAAGGACAGGCGGTTGCCCAGACCTCCGTGGCGTTCGGCATGTCAGCCGAGGAGATATCCGGACCGCAGTACCTGGATATCGATGCCGCTGACTACCTCGCGTACAGCATCGACTACAAGATTCTGGAGGCTATCGGCGCCGTCAAGATCCGCTATCGTACGATCGAGATGACGGCGGATGAGGTACAAGTCGATCTTGAGATGGGCAGGATCGTGGCGCGCAGCGCGGGCCGTGACACCCCGATCGGGATTCGCATGAGGGACAAGGAGATCACGGGCGATCTCCTGATATGCGACATCCAGAGCCTGCATGGGCAACTCATCTCCATCAGCAGCGGAAAGAGCCAGGCGGTGGACCTCCGTAGCGGCGAGAGCAAGGAGTCCGAGGGCCCCGGGATGTACCTCCCCGAGGATCTGGAATTCGTTGACCTGTCGGAGAGCAGCGTGGTCGTCAAGGCCAAGAACGCCACTGTCTTCCCGAACGAGAAGATCAACTTCGAGAGCGCGGGGGTCTACGTGAACGGCAAGCGGACCATCTGGCTGCCGTTCTACGTTCTCTCGCTCACCGGTTCTCAGGCCGATGAGACGCAGTATGTCGGCTACAGCACGGGCGGCCTCACGCTCAGCCTTCCCCTGTACTACTCCCTGACTCCGTCGTCGAGCGGAGCGGTCCTGATACGGCACGGTGAAAGCGCGGGCTGGGGCTGGTACGGCCAGAGACCCGGCTGGTTCCTCGACGTCCGTCAGAAGTACACCACGCCGAAAGCCAACGGGCAGATACTTCTCAGCCAGGTCACGGACAGCGACTGGGGCGCTCATCTCTCGCACAGCCAGCAGTTCGACAGCCGGACACAGGGGTATCTCTATGTGGACTGGGCCGCTCACAAGGACCTGTACGGCATGGTGAACCTGAGCCGGTCGTACGGCGACATCGACGCCGGCGTCAATTTCTACGGCAGCTACATGGACGAGGGTGGGGACACCCAGACCACGGAGCTGTCCCTGCAGACTCGCTCGAAGCCGCTCGGCAAGCTGCCTGCGAGGTACTCGATATCGAGCCGGACCTCCTATGTAGATGGATCGAACCTGGGCAGTTACGCCGGCCTCCAGGAGTCGCTGCTCGGTAATATCTACTCGAACCCGTTCAAGATCATGAAGGGCGTCACACTTCGGACCGCGCTGGGCCTGGGTTACAGATGGGGAAACGAACTGACTACGGGCCTCTCGACGACCGCCACCGCGGTGATGGACTGGCGGATCAACCCCTATAGCTGGCTCCAGATCAACTACCGGTTCGCCGAGCGCGCGACATCGTATCGAAGCGTTACGGGCGGCAAGCAGAACCTCAGCGCGAACCTGCGTCTCAGCGATGGCAAGCGGTGGGGCGCCTCGCTGCTGCTGATGTACGGCCTCGACTACCCATCGACCAACATTCTGGGCGACGTGAGCTACTATCTCGACAGGAACTGGCGGATCGGTCTGCGCAGCACATGGAACGAGTTCCAGGGCATATCGTACGACGACATGGAGTTCGCGCTCGGCCGGCGGTTCGGGACTCGCGAGTTGATGGCCGTCTACTCCAAATCCCAGAAGAAGCTTATGTTGGAGTTGGGTTCCGGCGGATTTTAGAGTATAATAGAGGGTACGCTTCGGGCTGAACACACATCGAACAGATGTGCGTGTCGCTTCCGTCGCAACTGCAGGGATCGCGCCTCCATGCCGGCCATACGCGATCCCTGACGACTCCGTGGTCTATCCCGTCGGCGGCGGAGCCGCCTGCGATCGATCTCTGACGGCTCTGCCGTCAAGCATCGGCGACGGAGTCGCCTGCGATCAGTGTAGTCGCCGTGCCTCCGTGCCGGCCTGAATATGAGGGACGAAGATTGGGTAAGTTCAAGATAGTCTCGGATTTCAAGCCTAAGGGCGATCAGCCCAAGGCGATACGGGAGCTGGCGGCGGGCATCGATTCCGGTGCGCGCTTCCAGACTCTGCTTGGTGTCACAGGATCGGGCAAGACCTTCACGATGGCCAACGTCATCCAGGAGGTCCGGCGGCCGACCCTGGTGATCGCGCACAACAAGACCCTGGCCGCCCAGCTCTGCAGCGAGTTCAGGAGTTTCTTCCCGGACAACGCCGTCGAGTACTTCGTCAGCTACTACGACTACTATCAGCCCGAGGCCTACATTCCGCAGACGGATACCTACATCGAGAAGGACTCCTCGATCAACGACGAGATCGACCGCCTGCGCCATTCCGCCACACAGGCCGTTCTGGAGCGGCGCGATGTCGTCATAGTCGCAAGCGTCTCGTGCATCTACGGCCTCGGTTCGCCGAAGGAGTACATGCAGACCATACTCGCGCTCCGCGTCGGCGAGTCGTATGTGCGTGAGGATGTCCTTCGCCGCCTGGTAGACATGCAGTTTACGCGCAATGACATGGTCCTCCAGCGCGGAACGTTCCGCGTCAAGGGCGATATCCTCGAGGTGCAGCCCGCCGATGAGGAGATCATCATCCGCATTGAGTTCTTCGGCGATGAGATCGAAAGGATCACGGTCGTCGATCCGCTCACCGGCGAGGTCATCAAGCGCGAGGACCGGATCACCGTCTTCCCGGCGACGCACTTCGTCACCTCCGAGGAGAACCTGGAGCGCGCCCTCAAGGAGATCGAGGAGGAGCTTCGGGAGAGGGTCGAGTACTTCCAGCGGAACGGACAGCTCCTGGAGGCCCAGCGGATCGAGCAGCGCACAAGATACGACATGGAGATGATGAAGGAGGTCGGATACTGCTCCGGCATCGAGAACTACTCCCGGATCCTCGACGGGCGTCGGGAAGGCGAGCCGCCGTTCTGCCTGCTCGACTACTTCCCGGAGGACTTCCTGATCATCATAGACGAGTCGCACCAGACGATCCCGCAGCTTCACGCCATGTATGCCGGCGACCGCTCGCGGAAGGAGACTCTGGTCGATTTCGGGTTCCGCCTGCCGTCGGCCCTGGACAACCGCCCGCTGAAGTTCGACGAGTTCATGCAGCGCATCAACCAGGTCGTGTTCATATCGGCGACTCCCGGTCCCTTTGAGATGGAGCACAGCACCCGGATCGTCGAGCAGATCGTCCGGCCGACCGGTCTCATCGATCCGGAGGTCGTGATCCGACCCACGCAGGGGCAGATCGACGATCTGGTGAACGAGATCAAGTTGCGCGTGGACAAGGGCGAGCGCACGCTCGTCACGACGCTCACGAAGAAGATGGCGGAGGACCTGACGGAGTACCTCGTGGACATGGGCCTCAAGGTCCAGTATCTCCACTCGGAGGTCCACACGCTCGACCGCATGGAGATCCTGCGCGACCTCCGTCTCGGCGTGTACGACATCGTCGTCGGCATCAACCTCCTGAGGGAGGGGCTCGACCTGCCCGAGGTGTCGCTTGTCGCCATCCTCGATGCGGACAAGGAGGGCTTCCTGCGCTCCGAGACGTCGCTGATCCAGACGATCGGCCGTGCCGCGAGACACGTCGAGGGCACGGTCATCATGTACGCGGATGACGTGACCGGCTCGATGCACCGGGCGATCGGCGAGACGAACCGTCGTCGGGCGCTCCAGAAGGCCTACAACGAGGAGCACGGCATCACTCCCGCCTCGATCACCAAGGCGGTCCAGGGCATCATCGAGGCGAAGAAGGTCGCGGAGAGCAAGGCGCACTACAAGGTCCGCAAGACCGTCGTGGAGGACGCGTCGCTCGACCAGATAATGCTCGTGCTGGCGGATCTCGAACGGGAGATGAAGCGCGCGGCGAAGGACCTCGACTTCGAGACGGCGGCCGAACTCCGTGACGAGATCATACGCCTGAAGAAGCTCGTTCCCACAAACCGCTGATTTCCACCGGAGTGCGAGGTTCCGTCCGAGCCGAACTCCGCCCTGTAGGAGCGGCTTCCCAGCCGCGAATGCCCGCGTAACGCCACGAATTCGCGGCTGGGAAGCCGCTCCTACGACCCTGAACGCGGACAGAGCGCTCTGCAAACGTATTGCGGGGGAGTGAAAGCGGCTTCGGTAGTGAGTTGGGGCGGGAGCGCGACTCCCGCCCCAACGTCTTGCATCCCGGGGCGTAGACTACGCCCACTCGACCGGGGCGCCTCATTCAGGGCATTCGAGGTTGATTAGGTCTACCGTATCAAGGATGTCCTTCTGCGTCGGGAAGCGTCCATCCCGGGCAATCCACTCCGCTCTGAGTTCGCCGAACCTGTCGGTGACGAACACCGCGGGCGTCTCGTATGTATACTGCTGGGTGACGTGCCCTTCCGGGTCGTACAGGATATGGAACGGCGGGTTCAACCGGTCCGTCAAGTGCACCGCCGCATCAGCATCGCCCTTCACGATGACCAGCGCTTCGGTTCTCTCCTCGTGATACTGGTGGTATTCCCTCACCAGGCTGTCCAGGAACTCCATGCAGCCGGGACAGTCTGCATCGGGCAGGAAGACCAGCAGGAGGTTCTTCTGCTGTTTGAAGCGCCATATGTTGACGGCCTGTCCCTCCGCGGAGAGCAGTTCGAACGGTGGGACCAGCGACCGTACCTCCAACTTCGGATGTGCAATCGTCGCCGTTGTCGCCATTTCGCATCACCTCGTCTATCACTTACCCACGCTCGCGGGGTGACGACTCGGCTCTACGGGTTGATGATGACTTTGATCGCGTGCGACTCCTGCTTGTGCTCGGCGACCCGGAATGCCTCGACCCCCTGCTCGATCGGGAAGGAGTGCGTGATCAGCGGGTCGGTCTGCACTCTGCCCGAGCAGATCAGCTCCAGCGCCGTCGGGAAATCCTCGTACTTGAAGTTCGCGGACGTCATCACCGACCTCTGGCCCGCGAGCCAGATCTGGTTGAACTCCTCACCCTTGTCATGGACCGCGAGGTTCACCATCCGGCCTCCGCGCGCCAGGATGGGCAGCATCTCATCGAGCGGCCGACCGACCGTATCGATGATCACCCGGACTCCGATGCCGTCGGTAGCCTGCTTGACGACCTCCGCCAGGTTCTGAGTCCTCACGTTCACCGTGTGGTCCGCGCCGAGCTGTCCGCCCTTGCCGAGGTGGAAGTCGTCCACGTCCGCGCAGATGATGTTCGTCGATCCGTAAGCCTTGAGGGTCTGGACCGCCAGCAGTCCGAGGACGCCCGTGCCCATGACGAGCGCGCTCTCCGTGGGTTTCAGTCGAGCCATCTCCGTCGCATGGACGACCACGCCGAGCGGATCGAGCAGCGTCGCGCCGGCGCTCGTGACGTTATCCGCCAGCGGGTAGACGTGGCTCGCCCAGACCGGGACATACTCCGCCATCCCGCCGTAGTAGTAGTCCATGTGGCCCCAGCCCGCGCCGTGACCCATGTGCTGCGTGTTCGGGCACAGCTCGCGTTCTCCATGCCTGCACCACCAGCAGGTCTCGTCCACCTTGAAGCTGAGGACCGCCACGCGCTTGCCGAGCAGCGACGGATCGGCATCCGCGCCGACCTCGTTGACGACGCCGACGACCTCGTGGCCCAGGATGATGTTCGGTGGGTTCTCCCGCATCTCGCCGAGCGTGTGCTGCGCCCAGGGGTTCTCCCCATGCACATAGCGTATGTCGCTCCCGCAGATGCCGCAGTCGGTCACGCGGAGCATCACCTCATCCGCCCTCAGCGGCGGCTTCGGCACGTCCTCGACTACCAGATTCTCCTTCTCACGCAGCACGATCGCTTTCATATCGACTCTCCTCTTCTCTCGTCTGCCGGGGACAGATTGCCCAGTCAAGATCTCTTCTCATGCTCGACAGCACCTTCGCGCCGTCGGTGCGGATTGCCACCAGATCGCAGATGCGCATTCCCCATTGATCGGCGAAGTAGGCGGCGGGTTCGACGTTGAACACCATGTCCCGCTCCTGCACGTCGTCCGACTGCGGATGGATCACCGGCCGTTCGCCGTGGTAGAGCGCCCTGAACCCGACGCCGTGTCCGGTCCCGTGCAGGAATGCCTCCGCGTATCCCTGACGCGCCAGTACGTCTCTCGCGGCGGCATCGATGTCCCGCGTCGGACGCCCGATGCCGACCGCACCGATCGCGTGCTCCCAGGCCAGCGATACGGCTTCGTAGACGTCTCTGCGGTCGTAGGAAGGCTCACCGGCGAAGAACGTCCGCGTCAGGTCGGTCCAGAACCCGTCGGCGTGGCAGTTGATGTGTACCACCGCCGAATCGCCGGGTTCAAGGCGCCGGTTGGTGGAGTACTGATAGGGCAAGTAGGCTTCGGCCGACCTTGGACCGGACATGCAGAACGCCCATGCGCCGACCCTGCGCACGTTCGCAAATCCGGTCCCCTGGCGCTCAATTGCTGATTTCGCTTCGGCCGCTACCTCGACCTCCCTTACCCCTGGGCGGATCGCCTCCCTGGCCGCGGTGAAGCCGAACTCCGCGATCGTACAAGCGATGGTGATCCGCTCGATCTCGCGCTCCGTCTTCACCATCGCTGCCTCCTCGAGCATATCCGTCGCGTCGCGCATGATCATCGACGGGATTACGTCCGCCCACTTGTTCACTGCCACCATGTTCGGTACGTGGACCTCAAGGTAGGGAGCGGGGATGATTGTCGGCTTCTGCTCGATGCCGATGATTCCGCCGGCGACTCCCTTCTCGCACAGCACTTCCGCAAGGAGCGGAGCCGCGACCTCGCTCGGGAAGAGGACGTAGTCGAGCGTGACCGGCGAGAAGGTTCGAATATCCGTGAACCACCCGTCCTGAGCGAACTGGAGCTCGGACTCGGGAGCGATCACCGCGCCGTCTCCGTCGGGTAGCAACACGACGACGCTCTGGCACAGGACCGGCAGGTAGCCTGAGAGCATCAGTACGTTGTGTGGAAGCTGGCAGACCAGGGCATCGAACCCCTTGCGCTGCATGAGCGTCGTCACGCGCGAGATGCGGTCCGTATCGGGTGTCATATCAGCCCTCCTGGGGAATCAGAGCGTATTCCAACACCGTTGTAGGAGCGGCTTCCCAGCCGCGAATTCGCGGCGTTGCGTGGGCGTTCGCGGCTGGGAAGCCGCTCCTACAGCGATGGAACTTGATGTGCGAAATACGCTCCGGTCATCACACTGGATGTACCGCTGGGCCGGTATTCCCGAAACGGGATCAGCAGTCGGGGCAATCAGGTGGGCGGCGCGGAGGTGGTCGATGAGTGGATGGTGATGGAGGTGCGGGGCATGACCGGACGCCGGACCCATCGCACAGGCCCGGCGCCCGGGTGAAACTAGGCAAGCATCATCCGGCGCTCATCGAGTTGAGCCGCATGGATGAAAGCGTTGATCTCGTGCTCCGCGGGCGGCGCCAGGTTCTTGAAGCGAACCTCCACCATGTACCGCACGATGTCCTCCCCGACGGTGCGCACGACATTCTCGACTACTGCCTTGACCGCGACGGGTGTGTCGCGGAACAGCGTGAACAGCTCCATGTCGAGGACCGCTCCCGGCGAAAGCGCCAACCTGCACGGCAGGCGCATCTTCAGTCCGGTGTGCTTCACTTCCTGCGAGACGCAGAGCACTGGCGTGCTGTCGCCGTTCGATCTCCGGATGTTCAGCCTGACCAGCATCGATCGGCTGAGGTGAACGTAGGACTCCTGGGTCTCCGTCATGACTCCCTCATATGCGCTGTGAAATGCCCGGTCCCCGGCGGCGGTTGATCCGTCCAGGCCGAATGGGTCGATGAACTCGCCGACAGGGCTTGCGCTCCCCGGAGAGCCGTTCAACACGTGGTCGGGCATGGTGTTCATCGGTCGTTTCATGGCATTCCTGAAGTAGCTCATCCTCGCTCCTTATGTTCCGTTCTCTCCTCTCGCGATATCTAGTTCCCAGCTGGGCCGAACACTCAGGCCGTGTCATTCCTCGCTCGGAATGGCGACCTTGAGAGCTCGAGTCAATCGAGCACCAGCGGTATCGCGGAGCCGGTGTTTTCCCCGGCTGTTAAGATTATCGTGATTTCGACCTCTCACGCTAAGTTGTGCAAAATACCAGTTTCCGTGTGTCATATCAGGCAGTCCGGCGCCGAACCTCCGAGGGCCGGAGCATGCCGGAACCACGTCCGTATGGTATAATTGTGCGATGCCGAACGGAACACGCAACACTGAATACGATGTGATCGTCATAGGCGCGGGACACGCGGGCTGCGAGGCGGCGCTGGCGTCGGCTCGCATGGGATCGAGCACGCTTCTGTTGACGCTCAACCTCGACAACGTGGCCCTGATGCCCTGCAACTGCAGCATCGGCGGCCCCGCAAAGGGGCATGTGGTGCGCGAGATAGACGCTCTCGGCGGCGAGATGGCGCTCAACATCGACGCGACCTACACGCACATCCGGATGTTGAACACAGGCAAGGGCCCCGCGGTCCGGGCGATTCGCGCCCAGGCCGACAAGCGGCTCTACCAGGCCGTCATGCGCCGGACCATCGAGCGTCAGCCCAATCTCGACCTCAAGCAGGCGATGGTCGAGCGCATCCTGGTCGATAACGGCCGGGTGATCGGAGTCGTCACCCAGACCGGATTCGAGTACCGTGCAGGAGTGGTCATCGTCACCACGGGAACGTTCCTGAACGGCCTGATCCATATCGGTGAGACGAGCTATCCCGCCGGTCGGGCGGGGGAGTTCCCCTCCGTGGGCCTCTCCGCGAGCCTCCGGGGCCTCGGATTCGAGCTTGGCCGCCTGAAGACCGGCACGACGCCGCGAGTCGATAGGTCGACCATCGATCTCTCGCGGACCGAGGTCCAGCCGTCCGACGAGGAGCCGCTCGCGTTCTCCTACATGACCGCCGCAGAGAAGCGCGACGACCTCCTGCCGTGCTGGCTCACCTACACCAACGACCGCACGCGCGAGGTCATCATGCGCAACCTCGACCGCTCCGCGATGTACGGCGGCCGGATATCCGGCGTCGGGCCTCGCTACTGCCCGTCGATCGAGGACAAGCTCGTGAAGTTTCCCGACAAGGAGCGCCACCAGGTGTTCCTCGAGCAGGAGGGCTGGGACACGAACGAGATCTACGTCCAGGGGATGTCTACCAGCCTCCCGGAGGAGATTCAGCTCGAGTTCCTGCACACCATCCCCGGGCTCGAAGATGTGAAGATGGTCCGGCCGGGATACGCCATCGAGTACGATTACGTTCCGCCGATCCAGCTCAAGCCCAGCCTCGAGACGAAGCTGATCAGGGGCCTCTACTTCGCCGGGCAGATCAACGGCACGTCCGGCTACGAGGAAGCCGCCGGCCAGGGGCTCATCGCCGGGATCAACGGGTCGCTGCAGGTGCAGGGCCGGGATGCGCTCGTCCTGGAGCGTTCCGACGCCTATATCGGCGTGATGATCGACGATCTCGTCACCAAGGGCGTCCAGGACCCGTACCGTCTGCTGACGTCGCGCGCCGAGCATCGGCTCCTGCTCCGGCAGGACAACGCCGACATGCGCCTGACCGCGATCGGCCGGGCCGCGGGTCTGGTCTCGGATGCGCGGTGGGAGGCGTTCGAACGGAAGTCGGAGATCGTCCGGCAGGAGATCGAGCGCCTGCAGACCACCTACGTGAAGCCTGAGGACTTGGAGTCGCTCGCAGTGCTGGGGCTGGCCGATATCCCTCGCAGGGCTTCGCTGGAGGAACTTCTCCGGCGTCCGGATGTATCGTACGAGCACATCCTTCGCCTGAACGGGCTCAAGTCCGATCTGCCCGCAGCCGTGCGCGAGCAGGTGGAACTGTACGTCAAGTACGAGGGGTACATCAACCGCCAGCAGGCGCAGGCCGAGCAGCAGAAGCGGCTCGAGCATCTCGCCATTCCCGCCGATTTCAACTACAACGTAGTCACGGCCCTGTCGCGCGAGGGCAGGGACAAGCTATGCCGCGTGCAGCCGACGTCGATCGGTCAGGCGGCGCGTATTCCCGGACTGACCCCGGCGGACATCTCGATCCTCATGGTCGTCCTGGAACGCACGAGACACAACGCCTGATAGACGATCGTCGGGAACCCGCCAGTCCATCGTAGGATGGCCTAAGACAGCCGAAGCCGGATGCATCGGCCTGGTCCGTAGGGACGGGCGCTGTCCCGTTCCGTGGGGTGTAGGTATCCACCAAACGGAACGCGACGGCGGGCGTTCCCTACAAGGCATACCCCGGGGGCTCCGGTAGCGCGGTTCGCAAGAACCGCCAAGTCTGCGACCGACGCATCGAGCATCAAACCCGCCAGTCCTGAGTAGCGAAGCGTATCGAAGGACGTCGGCACACCCCGCGTCACTCCTCGTGCTCCAGGTGCGCATGGCCGATATGCCGCAGGAGCACCGCCCCTATGGTATTCCATCGAACGCTGATCCGCGGGATCTCAAACAGGTTGGTCGCGTGCGTCACCGTCGCTAGTCTCATGCACACCGCGTACCTGTAGCCGGCCTCTATGCTTGCGTGGAGCACACGGCTGTCATGGGCTCCGTACGGGTACGAGAGGGACACGACTTCTCTGCCGGTGATGTCCTCCAGCGCGCTCTTAGAGTCCGCCAACTCGCGCTTGACGTCTTCGGCCGAGAGGTCGGTCAGCCTGCGATGTGACACCGTGTGCGAGCCGATCTCGAACCCGTCATCAGACAACTCCCTGATCTGTTCGGTAGTCATGATCGGCTCGGTCCGCCGCGCAAGTTCCCCGTTCCAGCCGATGTGAGAGCCGATCGAGCCTGTCGCCACATAGACGGTGGCGGCCATCTTCCGCTCTTTCAGAACGGGGTATGCGACCTCATAGACGCTCTGATAGCCGTCGTCGAAGGTGATGCAGAACTCGTTTCTCTTCGCTTCGTCGCCGCACATGCATCTCTCCACGATCCGCGGGAGATGCGTGGCCTGCCATCCGCGCTCGATCAGGAAATCCATTTGGTTGCTGAGAAGCTGAGGCGTGTAGTGCCTCGCGGGTACGTAGGATGGCTTGGGTAGTCCCAGATGGTGATAGAGGAGTACGATAGATATGCAGGGTGACGGCCTTGCCGCACAGGAAGTCGATGGCACGATTCTCGCTCCGGATTCATCATGTCTATTCAGGATCAACATACCCTATGAGGGGCGAGTGGTAATCCTGGGCATAGCATCAGCATGCTATGGCGGGCATATCCATATGCCCCGCTTAGATTTCGCCTGTGTGCTCGGTGGATCCTGCGTGTTCATCTCTCCGGCATGACGGCGATTGGCAGGTAATCCCGGGTTTGATGCAGAATGCTCTTTGGGGATCAGGCTATCCGGGCCTGAGTATCAGGCGACATTACCAAGTTAAGGAGCGAGAAGAGTTGAAACCCATCGCGATTCAGTTGTACACGCTGCGCCCTGACGTCTATCCGGAGGGTAAGGACGACTTCCCGGGCGTGCTGCGCACGGTTGCGGAGATCGGCTACAAGGGAGTCGAGTTTGCCGGGCTGCACGGCCACAGCGCCGGTGAGATCAGAGCCATCCTGGACGACCTCGGTCTGAAGGCATGCAGCAGTCATGCGGGCGTCCCGACACCGGAGACGGTCCGGCAGATCGTCGATACCGAGTCGGTACTCGGCAATACGAGAGTCATCGGCGGATTCGGGCCCGATCAGTTCAAGACGGTCGATGCCTGCAAGGCCGCCGCCGCCAAGTTCCAGCAGGCGTCCGAATTGCTGAAGCCCTACGGGATGACCTTCGGATTCCACAACCACTGGTGGGAGTTCGACACAGTGGACGGCAAGCGCGTCTACGACATCCTGATGGCGGAGGCGCCGGATATCTTCAGCGAGCTCGATGTCTACTGGGCGGCGTGGGGGAAGGCCAATCCGGCGGAGGTCATAGCTGAGTACAAGTCGAGGCTTCCGTTCCTGCACATCAAGGACGGGATGCTCGAGCAGTCTCATCCGCACGTGGCGGTCGGTTCCGGCAAGCTGGACTTCCCGGCGATCATCGGGGCCGCCGACCCGAACGTCCTGGAGTGGCTCGTCGTCGAGCTCGATGCCTACGACGGCCCGATGCTCGAAGCCGTGAAGCAGAGCTACAAGTATCTCACCGAGAGCGGCTTGGCCGCGGGGAACAAGTAATCCAAAGGTATCTCAGGAGGGAACTCGGATCCCCGAATACCCGCGTAACGCCCTGGATTCGGGGATTGGAATCTCCTCCTACAGATTGTCTATCATCCTGAGCGCAACGAAGGATCCCTGTCCGGATCACTCGCCGCGCTCAGGATGATGTGCTTTCGGAGGGATGATCTCAGCCGATCGAGAACAAGGATGACAGACAACCGGATTGCAGGAGGGACCACGATATGCCGAGAGAGACCATGACTCCGCGTGAGAGATGGCTGGCGGTGCTGAACCGGCAGACACCGGACCGCATCCCGATGGACTACTGCGCCACCAGCGAGGCGACCGCGAAGCTCCTGCAGTATCTCGGCTGCGACTACGATGAAATGCTGAGCAGGCTGCACATCGACAGCCTGGTCGGCGTCGGCGGCAGATATGTCGGCCCTTCCATCCCGGAGAACTACGACGTCTTCGGCATCGAGTACCGGATGGTGGACTACGGCACCGGTGTCTACAAGGAACAAGTCGGCTCTCCGCTGGCCGGGTTCGACTCCGTCGAGGAGATCGAGGCGAACTACACCTGGCCGAACCCCGATTGGTGGGACTACTCGCATCTTCCCGGCGAGATCCGCGACAAGGAGCATCGCCCGATCCGCGGCGGCGGCTCGGAGCCGTTCCTCACGTACAAGGCTCTCCGAGGCGAGGAGCAGGCCTTCATCGACCTGATCGAGAATCCGGAAATCGTCCACTACTGCCTCGACAAGCTCTTCGAACTCTGCTACCAGAACACCCTCCGCATATTCGAGACCATCCCCGGAGCTGTGATGGTGACCTACGTCGCGGAGGACCTGGGCGGTCAGACATCGCTGATGTACTCGCCGGCTCAGATCCGCGAGTTCCTGATCCCCCGCATGAAGCGCATGGTCGATCTCACCAAACAGCACGGCTCCTATGTCTTCCACCACACCGACGGTGCGGCGCGCGACATCCTGCCCGACCTGATCGACATGGGCATCGAGGTGCTGAACCCCGTCCAGTGGCGCTGCCCGGGAATGGAGCGCGAGGGCCTGAAGCGCGACTTCGGCGACAAGCTGATATTCCATGGCGCGGTGGACAACCAGTACACCATCCCGTTCGGAACGGTGGACGAGGTTCGGCAGGAGGTCCGGGACAACATCCGAATCCTGGGCGAGGGTGGGGGATACATCATCGCTCCCTGCCACAACATCCAGCCCATCGGACCGGCGGAGAACGTGGTCGCGCTCTACGAAGCCGGCTACGAGTACGGGTGGACTGGTTAGAACCTCCGATCCCCTGGCGACGGGAGTCGTCAGGGGCGCCTGTCAGCCAGATTCCGTGCTCCACTCAAGACGATACCACGGCCTGCTTGCATGCAGCATCACCCTCATACGGTTTCATACCTCTCGGCTCCTGGGAAGAACCCTTAGTGTGCTGATCGCTTCAATGTCAGCCGCAGACAAGCGTGATAGATCGCGACCCGCGGTTCATCCCTGAAAGGAGTTCTCTATGCAGTATACGCACCTGGGCCGATCCGGTGTGGCGGTCAGTCGTCTCTGCCTCGGGACGATGAACTTCGGCCCGCAGACACCAGAGGCCGACAGCTATGCCATCATGGATCGTGCCCTCGATAGTGGCATCAACTTCTTCGATACGGCAAACGGATACGGCCGACCAATCAAGCCCGGCCTCACGGAGGAGATCATCGGCAGGTGGTTCGCGCAGGGTGGGGGACGGCGCGAGAAGGTCGTGCTGGCCACCAAGGTCTACGGCACGATAGGCGAATGGCCGAACCAGGGGCGCCTATCCGCGCTCCACATACGTCAGGCCTGCGAGGACAGCCTGCGCCGCCTGCAGACCGACCACATCGACCTCTACCAGATGCACCACATCGACCGCGAGACTCCCTGGGAGGAGATCTGGCAGGCTATGGAGACTCTGGTGAAGGCCGGAAAGGTGATCTACGTCGGCAGCAGCAACTTCGCCGCATGGAACATCGTGCAGGCGAACGAACTCGCCCGACAGCGGAACTTCATGGGCCTCGTATCCGAGCAGAGCCTGTACAACCTCAATGCCCGGACGATCGAACTGGAGGTCATCCCCGCGTGCACCGCTTACGGCATCGGCATCATCCCCTGGAGTCCGCTCGCCGGCGGACTGCTCGGCGGCGTCCTGGAGCACCATGGCGATGGCGGCCGACGCTCCACGGAGCATATGCGTCGGATGGTCGAGCAGAACAAGGAGAAGCTGGAGCGGTGGGAGAGCCTCTGTGCTGAGATAGGCGAACGGCCGGCGGATGTCGCGCTGGCGTGGCTGCTGGCGAATCCCGCGGTGACCGCGCCGATCATCGGCCCGCGCACGATCGCGCAGTTCGATGAGTCGCTCCGCGCGCTGGAGATAGAGCTCACCCCTGAGATCCTGCAGCGGCTCGACGAGATCTGGCCCGGACCCGGCGGTCAGGCCCCCGAGGCATACGCCTGGTAGGCCAACAACAAGGGAGTGGCGAGCGACCCGGTAACGGATTGCTCACCACTCCCATCTCCTCATCTGCCAGGCATGGAGCTACCGCCTGTTGCTCTGGTAACTCCTCTTCCCGGTGTTTCTTGCCGGTTTCGGCGTCGGCTTGTCCCAAGTCGTCATGACGCGGATCGGGTCCTGGCTGACCTCATGGCCGTTCTCATAGGTTATGACCGCCCAGGTCTGGCGTTTTCCCGTTCTCGCTGGGACACCGCGCTCCGCCGGGGCCTTGATAGGGGTGATCTTCGTCACGAGCGACTTGGTGACGACCGTCACGGGCGGCTTCGGTCTGCGAACCAGCAGCTTGTCGCCCTCCGTCAAGCGGTTCACATCGATGCCGGGATTCAGCTTCTTCAGATCGGCGAGCGATATCCCGTATTCCGCTGTGATGTAGACAGCCCGGTCACCCGGTTTCAGCGTGTGATAGGTCGGCTTCTCATGGACGGTCATCAGGTATTCGGCCGCCTTCTCCGCGTTCGGCAGGATCGTATCTACGGCCAGGTAGCGCCTGTCCACGGAGACGTTTTCCTTGAATGACGGCTTGGCGTACACGTTCTTGAGCCGCTGTGCGTACTTCTGCTTCACCAGATCGAGCGCGCGGTATCCGTCCTCTTCCTTGGGAAGCGCGGTGACGACTTTCTCATCGACTACGATCGCATACGCCTGGGCTTTCAACGTCAGCATCTCGTCGAGCACGGACACTGCGTCATCCCTTGCGGCTATCTCAGCGCTCCCCTCGGCTCGGCGGAACGTCACTCGCTGCGCGAATGCCGCGGACTGCACCTGCTTGCCGTCGAGATGGCGGTCCTTCACCTGAGCCAGCACCGACGCGGCCTCTCCACGTGACTCCAGCGTGACGACGGGCTTGCCGTCGACCACGATGGAGTGCGGCCTCCCCATGAGATTGTCGTATGCCAGCCATGATCCCAGGGCGGCTATCACGACCAGGAATACCCCTCGCTCCAGCCAGGGTCTGCGTCTTGGTTGTTCGGTATCGTTATTCTGCATTACCACCCTCCGGCACTACAGAGCCTGTTATTCATGAGTGTAGTGACCTTCCGTGCGGCCAGTGGGCCCGGAGTCCAAACAAGCAAAGGGATTGGCCGGCTGTACGTCCACTGTGGATCGGCCAGTGTGTCGAGGCGGCCATCAGGATGGCCGAGTCTTCTCCCACCAAAGAGGTGGTCGGGATTGCCTGAAGACCAGTTGGATCAGAGTAGCTCGCCTACGGTGACGGGCTGATAACCGCGACTCTTCAACTGCGTGAGCAATCCATCCAGTGCGTCGGCAGTCGCCTGGCTTCCGCAGTGCATGAGAACTATCGAACCGTTCCCCACGAGGTTGAGCACACGTTTCGTGATCTGCTCAGGCGTTATCCCGGGCTTGACGCTGTCCCAGCAGTCTACATGCCAGTAGATCGACCGGTAGCCGAGTCCGGCGACCGTTTCCAGAACGCGTTTGTTGCGAGCGCCGAACGGAAACCTGAACAACGGCTTGGTGCTTGCGCCGGTGATACGCAGAGCAAGTTGCTCCGTGCGCTCAATCTCCTTACCTATTTCCCTGTCGCTCATCTGAGTCAAACCAGGATGGGAGTAGGTGTGGTTACCGATCTCATGGCCTTCATCCACGATACGCTTGCAGAGCGCTGGGTTCTTCTCTATCCACTTGCCGGTGAGGAAGAACGTGCAGCGAACCCCGTGCTTCGAGAGCGTTTTCAGGATCTTGTCGACGGGCTGGCTCGCGGCGCCTGCATCGAATGTGAGAGCAATCTTGGGGCTGCTGGTGCTGCCCCTGGATATCTCGCCTTTCGCAGTGTAAGGCGTGGAGGTAGTCCGCGTATCCTTAGTCGGATCCGCGCTCGACCGGCTGACTCTGACCTCGGCCGCCGGCGTGTTCTGGGGTGCGGCGGACTCATCCGGCGTACCACCACTCGGCTTGGCGGCCTCGTCCTTCACAGGCGCGGCTTCCTGTGGAGTCGGTTCCGTGCGAGGCGGCTCCTTCTCAGCAGGCTTCTCGGCAACGGAAGCCGCGGGCGGCTCGGGCGCAGGCGTGACATGGCTCTGACTCACCTGCGTAGCGCCCGACGATTGGCCGTTGATGATCCTCATACAGCCCTGGTTCGAGGTCAACAGAAACACAGCCCCGATCATGAGTCCACACACCGCGAGCAGCGACAGGCCTCTGAGACCTCTGGCGACGGCGCTTCTCTTACGGGTTCTGCGAGCCGGCATTTCTAGCTCTTTTCGTCAGCACGGTTCCCTGCGACCGCCTTGTTGGCGCCAAGGCGAGTCCTCAGTATCTCAACAGCCTTGTTGAGTTGAACGTCGACATCGTTCTTGATGTCTTCATCCGACGGCTCAACGACGACGTCGGGGTGGATCTTGAGCTTATCCACGTCCCGCATGCTCGGGGTGAAGTACTTGGCGGTCGTGATCACCACGGCCGATCCACCTGGGAGGCTCATGATGGTCTGAACCTTACCCTTGCCGAACGAGTCGGTGCCGACCAGCGTGCCGGCTTTGTTGTCCTGGATGGCCCCGGCGATGATCTCCGACGCACTGGCGCTGGACCCGTCGATGAGCACTGTCAGAGGATACATACGATGGTTCTGCTTGCTGGGTTCCACGCCGTAGCGGCTCAGTCGTCCGCCCTTGTCCTGGATGACCACGATGTCGCCCTCCGGAATGAGACGGCTGCCGATCTCGATGGCGACGTCGAGCAGTCCGCCCGGATTCCCGCGCAGATCGAGCACCAGGGCGCGCATGCCCTGGCTCTCCAGATCGGTCATCGCCTTGTCGAAGAGCTGGTCGCTCTTCTCGTTGAACTGCCGGAGCGCGATGTAGCCGATCTTGCTCGACTCGTCCTCCATCTTGGACTCGACTATCGGCGAAGTGATGACCTTGCGCACGATCTCCACGTCGAATGGCTCGGGTACATCGGAGCGCTTGATCGTCAGTGTGACCTTCGTGCCGCGCGGGCCGCGGATGAGCCGCACGACTTCCTCGAGTTCCAGCCCCTGGACGGGCTTCCCGTCTACCTTCAGGATGATATCGCCCTTGCGTATGCCGGCGTCCTTGGCTGGACTCGGATCGATCGGTCGGACGATGGTGACCTGCGTCTGCTTCATCTCGAGCTGAGCGCCGATCCCCTCGAAATCGCCTCGGTTGTCCTCCTGCATCTGCTTGTTCTGCTCGGGGTCGAGGAACCGCGTGTATCTATCGCCCAATGCGGCAAGCATGCCTCGGATCGCGGCGTAACAGAGCGCATCACCGCTCTGTTTGTTCTCCCCGTAATAGTTGGCCTCCAGGTAGGAGGACACGTCCCAGAACGTCTGCACGGGTGGGAGGTCGGCGCTGGAATCCGCCAACTCCGCGCCGATCGCCATCTGCAGTCTGGCGGGCAGCAGCTTCAGGCTGGTCATCAGGTTGCTGATGTCGCCGGTCGACGCCACATCCTGATACGTGAACCCGCTGAGGAAGGAGAACGCTATGAGCAGGGCAATTGCGATTAGATGAGTTCGTTTCATTTGTTTGTACTTAGCTCCGTCCTAGCTTCGCCTGAAGCAGCTTCCGTGCCTCTTCCAGTTGCACATCGGCGTCTTTGTCGCCGTCGGCGACTTCCTTGTCGGGCTTCACGCCGGACCCGGTGAAGTCGACGCCCTTAGGTGTCAGCATCTTTCCGGTGGTGATCAGCGCCGCCGAGCTGTCTCTCAGGACCAGGGGTGTCTGGATGAGTCCGTCGCCGAACGTCCTCGTGCCGACGAGCGTGGCCACTCCCGATTCCTTCAAGACCGCCGCGACCAACTCTGCGACGCTCGCCGTGCCGTTGTTGATCAACGCGGTCACGGGGAGGCCGATTGCCTTTGTCTTCGGTACTCGGATCGTGCGGCGGGTGGTCTGTTCGCGAATGACTGCGAGATTGCCGCCGCCCGTGAGTTGCGCCGCAATGCCGGTTGCGGTGTCGAGCAGGCCGCCCGGACTGTTCCGCAGGTCGATCACGAGCGCCTTCGCGCCGGCATTGCGCATCTTGGTCAACTCGACGGGGAACTCCTTGGCCGCTCGCGGGTTGAACTGCGATATGCGGATGTAGCCGATCCTCTTGTCGAGCATCCTGGAGGTCACCGGATCGACGACTGTGTCGCGGTACTGGACCTTCAGCTCGATCGGTTCCTTGTGTCCGGGGCGCTCGATTCTCAGCGTTGTCTCGCCGGAGGTCTTCGCGGTCAGTTCGTCGAGAGCACTGGAGATGCTCAGTCCGTTCTTGAGCTTCTCCTCGGCCTCCTGCCAGCCTTTCTTGTAGGACAGCTTGTCTATGTCCTGGTTCTGCATCGCCTTGTTGAGCTTTGCGAATCCCGGGTCATACGCGATGACCCACTTGCCGCCGACATCGCTGATGACGTCACCGGGTCTGATCCCCGCTTTCTCAGCGGGACTCCCGGGCATCGGCGTGACCACGATGAGCTTGTGAGTCTCCTCATCACCCTGCTTCTCGCGCTTCAGTGCAAGGATCGCTCCTATGCCGTGGAACCGGCCGGCAGCGGCATCATCGAGCAGCTTGGATTCCTTCGGGTCCACGAAGCGAGTATCGGGATCGCCGATCGAGTCCAGCATCCCCTGGACCGCCCCGCGCGCCATCTTCGTCTCTTCTGCCGCGGTGATCTTATCGACGTAGTGTGCCTGCACGAGCTTGAGCACGCTGTTGAGCAGTTCTCGGTGTCGTACGTCGCCCTGTGCTTTGGCTATCGACTCGATCTTCACAGGCATTTGTTCCGGTGTCAGCTTGATGAGCGCACTGGCCTGCACCGTAGATTCCTGAGGCAGCGAGAACACATCCTGCTTGGCGCGAAGGCTCGCGCCCGCCAGAAATGCGGCGCCGGCGAGTCCGACGACCACCAGCCACGTTCCGATGATGCTGTAGCGTTTCTTCAATTCTTGATATCCCTTATCAGCAGGCACTGCGCCTGGGCGTTTCGTTGTGTCGCCTGCGGTCCTACAGAGGCGGACTCTGCGGCGATCCGTTTCTTCTGAACTCGTAGTGCAGGTGCGGGCCCGTACTCAGCCCGGTACTGCCGACATTGGCGATCGTCTGGCCTTGCCTGACGGTCGATCCGGTAGACACGCGGATCCGCGAGCAGTGCGCGTATACCGTACTGATCCGGCCGCCGTGGTCTATGATGACCGTGTTTCCATATACCCCGTACCAACCGGCGTGGATGACGACGCCTCCCGCCGCGGCCCTGATCGGTGTCCCGCTCGGGCAGGCCAGATCGATGCCGGTATGGAAGCTGCGGCGGTGATGCACGGGATGGACCCGCCAGCCGAACCTCGATGTGATCCTGTAGCTCGAACCAATCGGGCACATGTACTTGCCTCGCCAGGGGTTCGCAGCTCTCTTCTGCCCCGCGGGAGTGCGCTGCATTCGCCGGATCATCGCTTCGAGACCGGCCGATGCCCGCTGCTCCTCCGCCAGCGCCTGCTCGTATGCCGCGCGGTCCTTCTCGATCTGCTCGAGAAGGATCTGCTTCTGCCTGGTATCGCGCAGTTGGGCCTGAGTGACTGCAGACTGCTGGCGCTCGAGGGCAGCGCGTTCGCGCTCCTTCTGCTCCAGCGTGGCCTTGTATCTCTGGACTGCCTCCTTGTCGCGTTTGATCGACTTGACGAGCTCTACGTCGCTGTCCACGATCTTGCGGAGCACGTATCCGCGGCTCAGCAAGTCCCAGAAGTCCTCGGAGCCGAGCAGGACGCTCACGTAACTGACGCTGCCGTGCTTGTACGTGTCTACCAGTCTGGCCGAGAGCAGGCTGTTGCGCTTGTCGAGCCTGGCCTGTACCAGCGCCAGTTCCGCTCGTACCTTTTCGAGTTGAGCTCTCGTGCGCGCGAGCTGGCTGCGAATGTCCGACAGCCTGGCTCTGTGCACCCTGAGCTTCCTCTGGGCGGCGAGTACCTGGATCGTCGCGTCGTGCTGCCTTTTCTTCGTCGCCCTGAGTTTCGACTGGTAGGAGCGGATGTTCCGCGTAGTTGATTGCAGCTTCTGCTGCAACTGCCGCAGGGACATAGCGTCGGCTGACTGCTGTGCCAGCGGCGCTGCAAGGATGAGGAGCGCTATCGTCAGTGCTGCCAGTCTCGTCGATCGACGCAATTGGATTCCCCCTTGCAGGCTTCCCTATACCTTCAGGAACCGCCGTATCGAGATCATGCTCCCCAATGCTCCGACGAGGCATCCTACTAGTGTTAGACCGCCCACGAACTGCAGTGGTTCCACACTAATCGAGAACTGCGCGAGCAGGGGCATTACCTTCGTGACGACCTTGACGATGTAGTTCGCCGCGACGTAGATCAGTCCGCAAGCGATCGCCCCGCCGACCGCGCCGAGGATCATTCCCTCGAACATCAGCGGCAGTCGTATGAACCAGTTAGTCGCTCCGACCATCTGCATGATCTTTATCTCACGCCGTCTGGCAAATACCGTCAGGCGGATCGTATTGCTGATGATGAAAATGGTTACCAGGAAGAGCACAATCCCGGCCGCCCCGCCGAGTATCTTGATGAGATCGGCGAACCGAACAAGCCCATCGACCAGTTCACGGCCCTCGTTGACTTCATCCACGTGCTCCATCTCGCGGATCGCCTTGGCGGTCGCCATGATGTGCCTGGGGTCGCCGACTCTGACCCGGATCATGTCCGGCAGCGGATTGCCCTCCACGCCGTCGAGCTCGAGTTGGCCGCCCATGTTCTTCTTGAACTCCTCCCAGCCGATCTCCGCCGGGATGATCGTCGCCGACTTCACATACTTCATCGCTGCGATCTGCGACCTGATCTCCAGGGCGTCCTGCTTGGATGCCTTCTTCTCCAGGAAGACGGCGACCTCGAGCTTGTTGGGGAGGGTGGAGGCGACTCCGTGCAGCCAGAGGATGAGGAGGCCGAACGCACCCAAGACCGCGAGGGTCAGCGCGAGCGTCGATACCGACACGAACGACATGAGACCGTTGCGCCTGATGCTGATGAAAGACTCGACGATGGCGTATTCAAGACTTCGAAAGCTCATGGTACCTGCCTTTCGCCTCGTCGCTCACAATGGCGCCGTTCTCCAATCGGATAACGCGCTTCCTCAGTCTGTCCACGATGTGCTGATCGTGGCTGGCGATGATCATTGTTGTCCCGCGGCTGTTCACCTGTTCGAGTAGTTGGATGATCTCCCAGGAGGTCTCAGGATCGAGGTTTCCGGTCGGCTCGTCGGCCAGGATGACCTGCGGCTTGTTCACCAGCGCCCGTGCGATGGCGATTCTCTGCTGTTCGCCTCCGGAGAGTTGGTGCGGATACGCGTCTGATCGATCGAGCAGTCCTACCAGATCGAGCGCCTCACATACGCTGGTGCGGATCTCCTTGCGGGGCGCTCCCGTGACGTACCTGGCGAACGCGACGTTCTCCCAGGCGGTCTTGTCGGGCAGCAGACGGAAGTCCTGGAACACCACGCCGATGCTCCTGCGCAGCTTCGGAATCCGTCCCGGGCGGAGCTTACCCACGTTCACGCCGTCCACCACCACGGTGCCACGTGTGGCTACTTCCTCTCGGTAAATGAGCTTGAGAAGTGTCGACTTGCCGGTGCCCGTACTGCCGACGATGAACAGGAAATCGCCCCGTTCCACCCGGAGGTCTACATCGCGGAGAGCCTGAACGCCGTTGGCGTATGTGACTGAAACATTATGGAAGTCAATCATAGGTGTGCCTGCCCCATTCAGACTTTCGTCAGTATATCAGAAGGGTTCGCGTAATGCAAGGTAACTCGGCTCGGCGAGTGCACGCTGAATGCCGCACCACCAAACGAAAGAACGGGCCTGCGGGTTCCATGTATTTACAGAACTCGAATATTCTCCGCTCCACGCTCCACACACCGCACTCCCGCGCGCTCTTCCCAAGCGCTACGGAAACGGCTACAATAGGATCGAAAGGGAAAAGCGAGGTTACCACAGATGCTTGATCTGCTTATCAGGAATGGATTCGTTGTTGATGGTACGGGGAAGCCGGGATTTGCTGCCGATGTCGGCATCAAGGACGGCCGGATAGTTGCTCTCGGGAAGGTCGATGAGCCTGCTGCTCGGGTTCTCGACGCTGACGGATGCGCAGTGGCTCCGGGTTTCATCGATATACACTCGCATACCGACGAGATGGTGCTCGCCAACCCGAGGTGCGAGAGCAAGTCCACCCAGGGAGTCACGCTGGAAGTCAGCGGCAACTGTGGGGACTCGTCCGCGCCGAGGGGCGGCAAGCAACCTCATACGGACGGTTCGTCGTGGCTGAAGGAGTGCGGCATCACCGCGTCGTGGCGCAGCATGTCCGAGTTCCTCGATGTGCTCGATTCGAACCCGATGGCGATCAACTTCGCGACGCTCGTCGGGCACGGGACCGTTCGCGAGGTGGCCGTCGGGTACGACGACCGCGTTCCGACCGATGAGGAACTCGACGAGATGCGCCGCCTCGTGCAGGAGGCGATGGAAGCCGGTGCGTTCGGCGTATCGACCGGCCTGATATACCCGCCGGGGTGCTACGCCTCGACCGAAGAGGTTATCGAACTGTGCAAGGTCGCGGCGCGGTACCGCGGGATCTATGCCACCCACATGCGCAACGAGGCCGAGGCCGTCGTTGAGGCCGTCGAGGAGGCGCTGAGGATCGGACGAGAGTCGGGCGCCGGCGTTCAAATCTCGCATCACAAGGCATGCGGCGTGAAGAATTGGGGGCTGGTCAAGGAATCGCTCGCCCTCATAGACGCCGCCCGCGCACAGGGAACCGATGTTTTCGCGGACCAGTATCCATATATAGCGACGTCAACGGGCCTCGGGATAATGCTTCCCAACTGGGCGCACGACGGCGGTACGAAGGCGCTGGTTGCCAGGCTCTCGGATCCCGTCCAGCGCGCGGCAATTCGTGAGGCCGTCATGCAGGATACAGAGCACGGGTACATCTCCGCTTCCGGCGGATGGGATACCGTCGTCCTGAGTTCGCTCAAGAAGGAGCACAACAAGTACTGCGAGGGACTCAGCATCGCCCGGATCGCCGAGCGCCTGAATAAGCATCCCGTGGACACCGCGCTCGACCTGCTTCTCGACGAGGGCGGAGGCATCGGCATGATGCACTTCGTCATCGGAGAGGACGACGTCAACACGGTGATGAGGCATCCCGCGGTCGTGATCGGCTCCGATGCTACCGCCAGGACGTTTGAAGGTCCAATGACCAAGGGGAAGCCGCATCCCAGGGCATACGGTACGTTCGCAAGGGTGCTCGGGAAATACACTCGCGACGACGGGATCCTCACCCTGGAGCAGGCGGTTGCCAAGATGACCGGGATGCCTGCCCGCCGTCTGGGCATCGTCGATCGCGGTACGATCGCCCGGAGCAACTGGGCCGATCTGACGATTTTCGATCCCGGCGCCATCGAGGATACCGCTACGTTCGAGAACCCGGTCCGCGCGGCCGGAGGCATCCGATACGTGATAGTAAACGGAGAGGCGATACTGGAGGATGGGGCATTCACCGGGGCCATGCCGGGCAAGGTGCTCCGTCACGGACGCTGAGCAAGTGTGCGAGCGCGGGACTGCGGGGTTGTCTCCCATACCCCCGCACTCCCATGCCTCCACACTCCGCAAGAGGGGTTGAGACATGAACCGAGGAATCTTCACTGTTCTGGGAGCCATCATTGTGGTCGGACTCGCGGGGCTGTACCTGCTGCAGCATGGACAGGCTCTCTTCAACAGCCCTCCACCGACCGATCGCATCGCGTTTATCTCCACACGCGGCGGACAGACCGACCTGTGGACTATGAAGGGCGACGGCGACGACAAGCGCCAGGTGACCAGCGACATCGGAATGGATATCTCCCCGGCGTGGTCCCCTGACTGCAGGGAGATCGTGTCCGCCTCCAACCGCGAAGAGAACAGATACGAGATCTACGTCACCGCCTGGAACGGGAAGTACATCAAACGCCTGACAACCAGCTCCGGTACCAAGGACTTGCCCGGCTGGAGCCCTGACGGCAAGGAGATCGTGTTCCTGTCCAGCGGGACCGTGCACGTGCTGTCGCGCTTCAAGGGCGATGACGTGCAGATCATGCCTACCGTAGAGCAGGGGGCGACCCAGTTCGCGCGACCGTTCGCCGCTGTGAAGTGGGCGCCTGATCGCAGGTCGCTCGCAGCCGTCGAGGATGCCGACACGACCCGGAGGGCGCTCGTCCGTGAGGACTTCGACAACCCCGACCGAGAGCCGATCCCGCTGGTCACCGCAGGCAGCGTCGAACTGGCCTGGTCGAAGAAGGACTACCGAGTCGCGGTCGCGTTCGTGGATCGCGAGGGAGCGAACGGCATCCAAGTCGCCGATCCGGCGAACATGGACTTTCAGGATATCTTCGTCACGGAAGGCGATACCACGGGCCCCGGCGACCTGGCGTGGTCACCGGACGGCAAGCACATCGCTTTCGAGATGTGGGAGATTCGGAACCATGTACGCGACAAGTGCAGGGGTCTCTACGTCATCAGCGCGAAAGGCGGCAAACCGAGGCTGCTGGCGAAGGGCGAGGCCATGGATCCCACGTGGTCGCCGGACGGAAAGTACGTCGCATACACTCTGGCCCGTAAGGACGGCAAGCGGGACATCTGGCGCGTCGGAGTCGATGGCAAGGGTGCGGTGAACCTGACCGGCGGCGAGGGCGACAACTACCAGCCGGAGTGGTCTCCCATGCCGAAGAAGCGCTAGTAGTCCATGGATGCCGCCTCCTTCCATACCGACCAGCTCATACCGTACATAGGCAACAAGCGCAAGCTTCTCCCACTTATTCGCGAGGCCATCACGGCTACCGGCATCGTGGAGGGCACGTTCTATGATGCCTTCTCGGGGAGCGGCGTCGTCTCACGGCTGGCGAAGACGATGGGCTACCGCGTCATCGCCAACGACTGGGAGCCGTATTCCTTCTACATCAACTCCGCTTATATCGCGACGAATCGTCCACCCGAGTTCAAGGCGCTCGGCGGGCTCGACGAGGCGTTCCGCATCCTCAACAGCCTTCCCACCGAGGCAGGCGGCTACATCGCTCTGCACTACTGTCCGCAGGACGACGAATCGCCGGACCCCGATTCGGAGCGCATGTTCTACACCCAGGAGAACGGCAGGCGCATAGACGCCATCCGCGAGCAGATCGTCAGCTGGCGCGACTCAGGGATGATCGACGAGCGCGAGGAGGCGGTCCTGCTCGCGCCGCTGATCTTCCAGGCGGCCTACTGCAGCAACACCTCCGGCGTGTTCAAGGGTTGGCATCGGGGGTGGGGTGGCGCGACACGGACCGCATGGTATCGTATCAGGAGCCTGCTCACGCTGTCGCCGCCCGCGTTTTGGGACAATCATCAGGAGAACCTGGTCTATCGCGCCGATGCCGCCGATCTCCTCGACAAGGTCGAGTGCGACATCGCCTACCTCGACCCGCCGTACAACCAGCACCAGTACGGGTCCAACTACCATCTGCTCAATACCATCGCACTCTGGGACAAGCCGAAGCTCCTTCCCAGGTACGATGCCCGACGCGACGGGAACGGCAAAGCCGCCATCCGCAAAGATTGGCGCACCGACCGAAGGAGCGCCTACTGCTACAAGTCGAGCGCGCTCCCTGAGTTCAGGGCGCTGGTCAGAGGCATCAGGGCTCGGCACATCCTCGTAAGCTACAGCACGGACGGCATCATCTCGCTCTCCGATCTGATTGACACTCTCGCGGAACGAGGAGAGTGCTCGGTGATCACCAGGAAGTACAAGCGCTATCGGGTCAGCCGCCAGCGTCCCTCTCCCAGGCCCCACAACGTGGAGTTCGTAGTGCTGGTGAACACCGGCAAGTCCTCCAGGCATCAGGATATCGAGAAGGTGAAACAGGAGGTGCTTGCCGAACGTATGAGTATATCGATAGATTGAAGCTACGGACTGCGCGTCGCAGACGGCAGTCCACATTCCGAGGAGGCAACAAATGTCGAAAAGGCTGATTCTGGCCGCCGCCGTCGTACTGCTGGCGTGCATGGTCGCCGGCGCTGCATCCGCTGACAGACTGGTCCTTATCCCGACAGGGACTACTCTGAGCACCGGCGGCCTCAGAGCGGAGTACGCGAACAACTCCGACGGTGATGGGGCTATCTTCTGGGCAAACGTCGGTGTAAGCCGACTGGAGATCGAGGGCGCTCGGTTCGCTGATTTCGGTGGGGATGACACCGATGTGTTCAGCGTTCAGGCGAGCGTGATCCCGGAGACGAGCTTCACTCCCGCACTCGCGATCGGCATGAGGAACATCACCGATGAGAACGGCGCGCTGCCTGCGTTGTACGACGAACGGTCACTCTACGCGGTGGCATCAAAGACCATTCCGGTCGTCGAGGGCGTCCCCGGCCTGCTCGGTGACATGAGAGTGCACGGAGGAATCGGCACCGGCGCCCTGAGCGGTCTGTTCTTCGGCGTCGAAGCGACGGTAGTACCGGTAGGCGTGCGCGCCGCCGTCGAGTATGACACCGACGACTGGAATTGGGCTCTCTCCTACGGGCTGGGAGTCATCCGCGCCAAGGCGTACTCGATCAACGAGGACATCTTCTACGGCGTCGCGTTCTCCAACTCGTTCTAGCGATAGCTTCCACTGATGTCATCCTGAGCGGAGGGAAGGATCTCTCCGCTCAGGACAATCTACGTTCCATCTCCTCGAACCGTTTTCCCCGAAATCCTGACATACCTCTCGAAAGCGCGATCCATACCACAGGTGCCTGATGTGACAGACATTGACCGATCGGTGATCGAGGGACTCCGGCGAGGTGAGAGCCATGCGTATGCCGGGACGATAGACGTCCTGCACGCGCCCGTCTAGCGCTTCCTGCTCCGACTCGTTCGCGACCGATGCACCGCCGAAGACCTCACCCAGGAGACGTTCCTCGCCCTATGGCAGGGAATCGACTCGTTCCGGGGCAGGTCCAAGTTCGGCACATGGGTCTTCGGCATCGCGTACCGACAGTTCCTCCGGTGGCGGGAGAAGCGCATGGTGGAGACCGTGCCTCTCGACTGGAGCGGTCTGCCTGCCGACGAAGTCTCGGTGATGAAAGAGCAACTGGAGATCGAGCGGCGGCTCCATGATGTGCATAGCCACAAGAACGCGAAAGGGCACACCGTCATCAACGGCGCGGAAGTCAAGGGTATGTACGGAGTCCCCTGCAAGCCCAATGACTTCTACTTCCGAAGCGTCGGTCGGGCCAAGTCGTGGTTCCTCAACGTACCCTCGCGCGCCGAGTACTACGTGATCGGTGAGGCCACGATCGATCCCGGCGGCCGGATCGTGCGGAATGGCGTCGTGGACTACAACGGAGAGGTGGTCTCGACGGAGTGACGGAGCATCGGGTCCATGGCGTTACATCACTCAAGTCTGTCTCCATTTCAGCCGACAATGGACTATAGGCATACCCATGCCGCCCTATTCGCCTGAGGGAGGTAGATCATCAATGCTCGATCCGTTGGGACCGCTCGATCCCGTCGATACGCAGACGGATGAGAACGTTGACTCGGTCTTCATGCACTGTTCGGAAGTGACCGGTTGTCCGAGATCGGACTACCTGGCCTGTCAGGCCTACAGTCAGCGAAAGAACTGCTACGAGCTCGACCGCACCATCTGCTGCGCCAAACATCGGGACAACTGTTCGACCTGCTCCGTCTCCATCGCACTGAACAAGATTCCGGTCCGCAAGGTCAGGGTTCACGTGTCCACCGCCAGGATGGATGTCGAGGGCCACGTCCACCTTCCGCTGAAGATGCGGTTCTCGGACTACATCAACCGTGAGGAACCGTGCTTTATCGCCCTGACCGAGGCAGCGATCAGGTGGATTGACGGTTCGGCTTCGGCAGCGGAGAACGATGTGGTCGTGGTCAACAGGGACCACATCATCGTGGCCTGGCCGATCGATGACTCCGGAGCATAGGCTTGCGGCATTCTTGTAGGCGGGGATTCCAATCCCCGATGTCGACGGTCGGGGATTGGAATCCCCGCCTACGACTGCTTTCTAGGGGGCTATCAGGTCCACCGCCTGGATGCAGTTCGCCGATGAGACCCGCACCGGGAACGGGCCGTTGTGCCCTTTGGCGAAGATGACGCGCACTGTCCGCTCCTCGCCGGGTGGTATGTCGAAGAAGTTGTCGCTGATCCGCGCCCGATGGTCGGGCGTCTCGATGCGCACCAGCCGTCCGTAGAGCGCCGAGGAGATGACGATGTCGGCCTGCGTGCCCCCAGCGTTTCGTGAGAATGACGAGATGCGGGCGGTGATCCACGTCTCCGGCCACTCGATATCCTTGAACTCCGCCGGGAAGTAGAAGCTCTCCGATACCGTCCGCCCTCCGAGCAGGAGTCGAGCCTGCGCGAAGCAGGCATGCGGCTCCTCCATGAGCGGGGCGGGCAGCCTCATCTCCCACACCATCCGCGACGAGTCCGCCGGGAGCCTCGCCGGGAGGATACGCGTCCACGCCATTCCGCCGTCGAGCCGCTGACACCTGAGGAGGAGCTTCCCGATCCGGGGCCTGAGTTCGTCGTTGATCAGCCAGACGCCGATCATCCCTTGTCCCATCTCTTCGAGCGATACCAGGAGGTTCGAGAACGCCCGCCCGACGTAGTAGTAGGCGATCTTCGGGTTCTGGTAGTAGTCCACTGCCGCGTCCGAGAACTGCGGCCAGTTGTCGTAGAGGTTCCAGTAGAGACTCCCGCCGCAGAGAGGCTTCCGACGCCGGTAGTGCTCCATCCACTCTTTGTACGCCAGCGCCTGGATGAGCTGGGTCAGGGCCGCGTAGCCCTCGAGATTGTTCGGCCGTTCGAAGCCGAATGCCGCGATTGCCTCGTTGAGACGCTCTCTCCGATGGGTCTCCACTCGCTCGACCGTGCCGAAGTGGAAGTCCCAGGCCCGATTCTCCGGTGGCCAGAGGTCGGGCTCCGGGATGAACCGCCTGACCGACTCCGGCCATGGTATCGAGAGATGCCCGATCTCGCTGACAAACCGGCAGGAATCCTTCGCATATACCTCGTCCCTGTAGGAAGTCCCGTGATGCCAGTTGTGGCAGTCGCCCTCGGTCCGGCTGTTGGCGTCGGGGTCGCCGGACGGGCTGAACGGGCTGCTCTGTATGTATGGACGGGTGGGGTCGAGCCTGGCGCAGACCTCCGGGAGCACTCCCCGGTTGATCGCGTTCTCCATCGAGGCGATGCCTCGCCACGTCCTGCCGGCATCGACCTCGTTGTCCCCGCACCATAGGACGATCGAGGGATGATTTCGCAGATCGGCGACCACTCTCTCCGCCTCGCGCCTGACCTCGGAGAGGAACTCTTCGTCCTCCGGGTAGTCGGCGCAGGTGAACATGAAATCTTGCCAGACCATGATCCCGCGCTCGTCGCAGAGCCGGTAGAAGTAAGGGTCCTCATAGATCCCGCCGCCCCAGATTCGGAGCATGTTGCAGTTGTTGTCCAGCGCCAGATCGATCAGCTCGCGGTACTTGCGCCGCGTCATCCGCGCGAAGATCGCGTCGCCGGGTATCCAGTTCGTGCCCTTGGCGTATACCTTCCGGCCGTTGATGGCGAACATGAAACTTGTCCCGCCGTCGGACTGAGGCTCCTGGACCAGTTCGACCGACCGAATGCCGAACTTCGTCCGGCACTCATCCTCGATGCTGCCGTTCACCACGGCCTTGACTGCAAGGTGGTAGAGGTCCGGACGGCCGACGTTCCACGGCCACCAGAGCCGAGGGTTGTCCACAGGCACATCGAGGGTCAGCAATCCTTGTCCGCGCACAAGCTCGATGTCGGCCTGCCGGTCGATCACGGTCTTGCCGTTTCGTATCTCGATGCAGACTCGCACCTTCCGAAATCCGGGTGAGTTCGCCGTCAGGGGGATCTCCAGGCGCACGGTGGCCTTCTCCTCGCTTTCCACCGTCGTCCTGACCGCCACATCGCCGATGGAGACATCGCCTTTCGCGATGAGGTATGCGGGCCGCCAGATGCCGCAGGTAAGGATCCGCGGGGCGATATCCCAGCCGTAAGACATCTGGGCCTTGCGCGCGTGCAGCCGCTCGTGCGTCTCGAATACCGCTGAGAGCCCGTCGAGCGACTTGCCCTCCACCGCCTTGATCGGGGAGGAAAAACAAACGGCCACCGTATTCCGGTGGCCGATGCGGATCAGGTCCGTAACGTCGAAAGTACACGGTATGAACATGTTGCGGTGAGCGCCGGCGCGTCTGCCGTTCACCCACACGGTCGCAAACGTATCGAGTCCCTGGAAGGACAGCGCCACCCTGTGACCGCGGAACTCCTCGCCCGGGAAGAAGTCACGGCGATACCACCATTCCTTCTCTTCCATCCACTTGCAGTCGAGGTGGTTGAGGCCGAAGAACGGGTCGGCGATCTTGCCCGCGCGCATGAGGTCGAGGTGCGCGTCGCCCGGCGCGTGGCCGTCGAGCCACGCAGAGTCGTCGAAGTCGCGGAGATACGCGCCCAGCGCTTCCCCCCGGCCCTCGTCGAACCACATCATCGCCCACCGTGCGTTCAGGCTGATCTCATGCTTGGGCATTCCTGCTCCCCTGGCACATATATCTCAGTAACCCATTTTGTGGTGCGGATGCCGAATTCCTGCAGAGCAGGGATTGCTCGCTATCGTTTATGCCCACATGAATGCCGAAAGGAATAGTATGGTTCACACCGGCGATCAGACCTGGGACAGCTTCCGTCCGGCCATGTCCGCTGCCGCACGCCCCTCGCGACGTCCCATCGACCGGCCCTTGCTTGACCACTACCGGCGCGAGGGGTATAATTGTCCGGGCCGCATCCCCTGTCGGCTCAAAGGAGATGATTGTCATGCCTGCACTGTCACTGGTGCTGATTGCAGTTGTTGCGATAGCGGTCCTGTTCGTCCTGTGGGTGGTTTTTCTCTACAACCGCATGGTCGTCCTGCGGAACCGGATCGACAATGCCTGGTCGCAGATCGACGTCCAGCTTCGGCGCCGGTACGACCTGATCCCGAACCTGGTCGAGACTGTCAAGGGCTATGCGGCCCACGAGAAAGAGGTCTTCGAGAGGGTGACTCAGGCCCGAGCGGCAATGTCCCAGGCTCACGGTGTGGAGGAGCAGGGGCAGGCGCAGAACATGATCACTTCGGCCCTGAAGAGCCTCTTCGCGGTCGCCGAGGCGTATCCCGATCTGAAGGCGAACCAGAACTTCATGATGCTCCAGGAGGAGTTGTCCGGTACGGAGAGCAAGATCGCCTACGCCCGCCAGTTCTACAACGACACGGTCATGGCCTACAACACCCTGATCCAGTCGTTCCCGGCGAACATGCTGGCCGGCGCATTCGGGTTTGCCGAGCGCGAGTACTTCCCGATGGAAGTCGCGGCCCGCGAGCCGGTCAAAGTGCAGTTCTAGTGCTCTGCTGACCCGCGTTGTCATCAGGGGATAGGGGACAAACATGTAGCCTGACCCCTTGTGGGGGGCGAGTGGACACAAAAGCCCTGGGGCCAATTTCGCAAGTCTGTAGGAAGGGATTCAGATCCCCGAATTCGGCGCGTTGCGTGGGCATTCGCGGCTGGGAAGCTGCTCCTACAACACCGTTGAAGTACGCCTCAGGTTCGAGGCAGGGCATGAAGTTCGAGGGGCGAGGGATGCGGGAGGAGACCTCCCCGGCATTCTTGCCCCTTTCACTCTTCTGAAGGATGTGGATCCGACATGAGCGGCAAGAGAACTACCACAAGAAGCATCGTCAACAAGAAGAACGCCGAGAAGATCACGATGCTCACCGCCTACGATTATCCGACCGCGAGGCTGGCTGATCAGGCGGGGATCGACATCGTCCTCGTAGGCGATTCGCTCGGCGAGGTGGTGCTGGGGATGGAGAGCACCCTGCCGGTGACCATGGACATGATGATCCACCACGCGAGCGCCGTCGTCCGCGGCGTCGAGCGCGCGTTGGTGGTCGGTGACATGCCGTTCATGACATACCAGATCAGCCCCGAGGAGGCGCTCCGAAACGCCGGACGGTACATGCAGGAGGCCGGCATCCATGCGGTCAAGCTGGAGGGCGGCCACAGTGTCATCGATTCGGTCAAGCGGATCGTCGACGCCGGCATCCCGGTGATGGGCCATCTCGGCTACACGCCGCAATCGACCTACAAGATCGGCGGACCGAGGGTCCAGGGACGCACGGAGTCCGAGGCCGAGCGCATCCTGAGTGACGCTGCGGAACTCGAAGCCGCGGGTGTGTTCGCCATCGTGCTGGAGGTCGTCCCTCAGGACTTGGCCGCCAAGGTCACCGCGGCGGTTTCCATCCCGACCCTCGGGATCGGCGCCGGCCCTCGCTGCGACGGCCAGGTACTGGTCGTCCACGACCTTCTCGGCCTGACGATGAACGGCACGCCCAGGCACGCGAGGAGATATGCGGACGTGGGCAGAGTGATGGCGGATGCGTTCCGCGACTATATCAAAGAGGTCAAGGACGGCAGTTTCCCCGGCGAGGATCAGAGTTTCTAGCTACGGATCAGGGCGGGTTCACATGAGGATCATTCATACAATCGCTGAAGTACGTGACTTCGTGCGCGAGGGCAGATCCAACGGCAAGAGGATCGGCCTCGTCCCCACCATGGGATACTTCCACGAGGGGCATCTCACGCTCATGCGCGAGGCCCGGAAGGAGACCGACCTCGTCGTCGTCAGCCTGTTTGTCAACCCGACGCAGTTCGGTCCAAACGAGGACTTCAAGTCATACCCGCGCGACCTCGATCGGGATGCAGCGATGGCTGAGAACGTCGGTGTGGACATGATCTTCAACCCGTCGGTCGAGGAGATGTACCCCCAGGGCTACTCGACCTACGTCGAAGTCGAGGGGATCACCGGAGGACTCTGCGGCGCCTCGAGGCCCGGCCACTTCAGGGGTGTGACCACCGTTGTCACCAAGCTGTTCAACATCGTCCAGCCGGACCGCGCGTACTTTGGGATGAAGGACTACCAGCAGCTCAAGGTCATCGAGCGCATGGTGAGGGATCTGAACATGCCGCTCGAGATCGTGTCCGTGCCGACAGTCCGCGAGCCGGACGGCCTGGCGATGTCCTCGCGGAACACCTATCTCAGCCCGCAGGAGCGTCAGGCGGCGCTCGTCCTGCGGAAGGCGCTCGACTACGCGCAGGAACTCGTCGGATCGGGTCTGAGGGATGGTGGCGATCTGTGCGCCAGGGTGCAGGAGTTCATCGGCCGAGAGCCGCTTGCCAGCATCGACTACGTGGCCGTCGTCGATCCCGACAGCCTGCAGCCGGTGGACCGCATCGGCGATCGAGTCCTCGTCGCCCTCGCCGTCCGCATCGGCAAGACGCGGCTCATCGACAACGCGGTGATCTCCGCATAGGCGCACATTGGGGAGCGAGTCCAACTCCCTCCCAACTCGTCACCGCGCACCGATCACTGGTCACTGATTACTGGATACTGGCTACTACTTACTACCCCCTACTCAAACGGCACCGGCTCCGTCCTGCCGCTCTTCGCCGACTTCTCCGCCGTCTCGAATACCGCTATGATGCGTCTTGACGACTCCGGCGTCACCTCGAGCGGCGCGCCATCGAGCAGGTGGGCCGCCAGGTTCACGTAGTAGAGAGGCCACGTGCCCTCCTTGTACTTCACGTCGCCCTCGACCCGGATGCCGTCCACCTCGGTGGTGAGCTTGAAGCTTCCGCCCCAGTGGTCCACGATCGCGCCCTTCGTGCCGAGGATGCGGAACCTGGGCTTGCCCGCGTGGGCGATTGTCGAGATCGTCAGGTCGGCGGTCGCGCCGTTCCTGAAGCGGATGATCGCCTGGGTCTGATCTTCGTTACTGTACTCGTGCCACACGCGGTTGTGGAAGAACCCGGTCACGCTCTCCATCGGCTGAGGGATGAAGTTCAGGATCCAGTCCACGAAGTGCGCGCCCCAGTCGTACATGCATCCGCCTGAGATCGCCTTATCGGATCGCCACCAGTCGCGCGGCTTGTTGAACCCGCCCATGAAGGCCTCAAGCTGGAATACCTCGCCGATCGTGCCCTTGTCGAGCACCTCCTTGATCGCCTTGAAGTCGCCGTCGTGCCGGCGGTTGTGGAACGTGGTGAGCGTGACGTTGTTCTTCTTCGCCGCCTCGATCATCGCCGTTGCTTCGGCGACCGAGAGGCACATCGGCTTCTCTACGACGACGCTCCGCCCGGCGTTCAGCGCCTTGATCGCCAGGTCGGCATGCGTGTTGTGAGGCGTGATGACGACCACCAGCTCGGCGTCGCTCTTCGCCAGCAGTTCGTCGATGTGGAGGTAGGTCTCGATGCCCGGGTAGTCCTCCGCCGCGGCGACCATTCTGGACGGATCGATATCGCACGCAGCGATAGTCTCGATGCGGCCCGTGTCGTTCATCCACTTGGCGTGGGACTTGCCCATGTTGAATGCGGCGCCGTATCCGACTACGGCGGCCTTCACCTTGCGCTCGCTCATTAGTGGTTCGCTCCTCTGCAGGTCTGGTATGCCGGTCCAGCGGCAGTGATCCTGTCTCAGATTTCCGCGCTCGACGCGGTTATCCTCCTGCATCACGCGGTTAACAGCGCATGGTGCGCGGGTACCAGTCCGATGTACGGAGGTGGAGCGATGAAGACCGAAAAGGACAGAGCTATCGAGGCCGCGAAGCGCCTGTACGAGCAGAAGAAGCAGGAAGGTATGGACTTCAGCCAAGGCCCGTGTCTCTCCGAGGAAATCATTCCTGACTGGTGCGTAGATATCGCGCATTATCCTCGACAGCCGGTTGATAACCAGCCCCGAAACCAGTGTGCCTCGTACCGCGAAGGCCGAGTCCACCACTTCGTCGAGCTCGATACCGACGGCAACGTCCTCCGAGCGATCTAGCGAGTCTCAGGTAGATCCGAGACAGTCTGTCATTCCGAGCGGAGCGAGGAATCCGGCCGCCCGATGATCGACGATCAGCTCTGATTAGTCCCGACCGTCCTTCGATACTCCTTGCTACTCAGGACTGGCGGTTCCTATGTCCCGGCAAATCCACCCCGTCAGCCCTGAGTAGTCCTGAACTCCGACTGCACTTCGATACGCTTCGCTACTCAGGACTGGTGGGTTACTATGTCCCGGCAAATCCACCCCGTCAGCCCTGAGTGATGCGCAGCATCGTATCGAAGGGCGGCCACCGATAGATGCTTCGGAAGCAGAGTCCACGCTGGTGGACGGCGCTACCGAAGCCCCTCGGGTATCCATGTAGGGAACGCTCGCCGTCGCGTTCCGTCGGTGGAAGCCTACACCCACGGAACGGGACAGCGTCCGTTCCCTACACCATACCTTGGGCTAGATCCGACCGTCCTTCGATACTCCTTGCTACTCAGGACTGACGGGTTCCATGTCTCTGGAGACCCACACCGCTAGCCCTGACCGTTCTTCGGTATACGCCCCGTCCCGCTGTCGTCCGGTGTGCTCCGAGACGCCCACGCGATTTCATCAATCCAACCGCAGCGCTCATCCTCAAGAAACCCGGCAATTTCACCGGAAAAGCTCTTCTGTTATCACTTTTGGCACGAATCTTGCAGCTAACTCGACTGGTAAGGACCCGATCACCCAGCCGGAACTAGCCAAACCGAGCTGGAGTGTGACCCGGACGGAGATCCGGCGCTTGACTAGCCATTCATGCGGACAGCCAAGGAGGAAGAAGAGTATGAAAACACTGCTTATCGTTCTTTGCAGTATCACCCTGCTCGTACCGATCGGATGCGCAGATGCCGGTCAGTTGTCTTACACCAGCACCATCCCACTCACGACGACCAACTGGTCGAACACCATCTCGTTCCCGATGTTTGACCCTGCACTCGGTACCCTGGATCGCATCACGTTTGTCCTGACAGGTCACGTCGAAGGCGCGGCGATGTTCGAGAGCATGGAGACCATCCCCGCCACCGTGACGGCCAACCTGTCGGCCAAGCTTACGCTCATGCGCCCGGACAACAGCCTGCTCGTAATGGCTATCCCAGTGGCCTCCGTTACCGAGACCGTGGACTCGTTCGACGGCACGATCGATTTCAGCGGCGCATCGGGACGCAAGTACGAGGGTCTGTCCGCGAACCGCGTGGAGACACTGACCGTGTTTCCTCCGAGCGCCGACTTTGGGCTCTTCAGCGGCGCCGGGAACATCGTGCTTCCCATCAAGGCCGAGGGGTTCTCGTCGGGCAGCGGTGCGGGCAACCTGCTCCTCCAGTTCAACACGCTGGCATCCGCTCAGGCGACGATAACGTACGACTACACTGCGGTTCCTGAGCCGTCCGGCATACTCGCGCTCCTGACGGGCATCGGTGGGATGGCCGGTCTGCTCTCCAGGTACCGCAGAGCCTGATACCTCAGAGCGTAGATAAGCAGGTAAGATCGATACATTCGATGATACTGATCGGGAGGCTGGAAACGGCCTCCCTCTGCTTGTGTATGCCCAGTCAGGCTCGGCTTGACAAACGTATCAAACACGACTATATTTGAACCCGGAAAAGACCGTCTCACCTGCGTGTTAGTTGGAGTAGGCAGCATGAATGAACGAGTTCTGGTAATCGAAGATGAGGTACTCATCGCTGATTCCGTAGCATACGCGCTTCGCAAGGAAGGGTACGATGTCAGCACTGTCCACGACGGGGCGGAGGGCCTGGCAAAGGCGAGAGAGCTCGCCCCGGACCTGGTGGTGCTCGATCTGATGCTGCCCTCGATGGATGGCTTCGATGTCTGCCGAGCGATCCGGGCCGAGAGCGGCACTCCGATCGTCATGCTCACCGCCCGCGGCGAAGAGATAGACCGCGTAGTCGGCCTCGAGCTGGGGGCGGACGACTACGTCATCAAGCCGTTCAGCATGCGTGAGCTGGTAGCCCGCGTCAAGTCCGTTCTGCGCCGCTCGCGGATGCTGCCGGATGACAGCAATCCCGACGTCATGCGCGTCGGCGACCTGACAGTCGATTACCGCCGCCGCCAGGTGAAGGTCGGGGATAACGCGGTCCACCTCTCGCTCAAGGAATTCGAGCTCCTGCGCGCCCTGGTCAGGAACTGCGACCGGGTCATGACGCGCAGCGTGCTCCTGGACACGGTCTGGTCGGGCGAGACGTGCGACAGCACCCGCACGCTTGACGTCCACATCCGCTGGCTCCGCGAGAAGATCGAGGAGGATCCGAGTGTCCCCAAGAAGATCGTCACAGTACGGGGCGTCGGCTACATGTTCGTAAGCCAGAGCGATGACCGGTAAGATAAAGTGGCGGCTGCTGGCGTCCTACGTGGCCATCATCTTCGCCGCCATGACGATCCTTGGCCTGCTTCTCTCCTATTCGATCGAGCGCCACTTTGTTCTGGAGATCAAAGGGACCCTTCGCGCTCACGCCCTGCTTCTCAGAGACCTCGTCGAGTCCAAGTACGCGTCCTCCAAGGGACTCACGGGTCTGGACGAGGACTGCCGACGCCTCGCGTCCCAGACTCACGCCCGCATAACCATCTACGATAGCCGCGGAAAGGTCATCGCACGGGGCGACAGCTACAGTGCCTCTGTCGATCCCTTCATTCCACAGCCGTCACGGGTGAACACCCGGGGATTCGGGTGTCGGCTCTGCCACAACGAGTCGGCATCCAAGTCGGAAGTCAACGTGCGCGTTCCCTTCAAGCACGACGGACGCACCGCCGGTACCATCGAGCTTTCATCCCCGCTCTACGAAGTGAGGCACATCGCCGGGAAGATACGGCGGATCGTGTTTGCCATCGTGCTCGGGACCACCATCATCGCGGTGCTCATCGCAAGGCGGCTGGCCGCAGGTATCGGCGGTCCGATCACCCACATGAACGAGATGGCGCTCAGGATGGCCGGTGGGGACCTGCGTCAGCGAGTGGCGGTCAGGTCTCGCGACGAGATCGGTCAGTTGGCTTCCAGCCTGAACGTCATGGCCGACCGCCTGCATGACAACCTGAACCAGCTTGCCCAGGAGAAGAGCAAGCTGGAGATGATCTTGACTACCATGGCGGACCCGATAATCGTCATCGGTCAGGACCGCCGGGTTGCACTCTTCAACCCGGCATCCGAGAGGATGTTCGGCGTGATGGGCGATCAGATCGTCGGCCGCAGACTGGACGAGTTCCGCAACCTGCGCGATGTGGATCTGATCGCCCGGCAGGCGCTGGACAGCGCGGGGACCATCAGGACGGAGATCGAGATACGCACTCCCGTCCGACTGGAGATCAATGCGTACGCATCGCCGATCAACGACCAGGACGGCAACATCACCGGCGTGCTCGTCGTGCTCCGCGACGTCACCGAGTATCGTCGGCTGGCGGAGATGCGCAAGGATTTCGTGGCCAATGTCAGCCACGAACTGCGGACTCCTGTGGCTTCACTGCGCGCCGTGGTCGGAGCCCTGCAGTCCGGAGCGATCGACGACCCGGAGGCCGCCGAGCGGTTCCTAGGGAGCCTCGACTCGGAGGTCGAGAGGCTCTCGCGGTTGCTGGAGGATCTGCTGAACCTGTCCGAGCTGGAGTCCGGCAAGACGGTCCTGCGCAGAACTCTCGTATGCCTGCGCGAACTCGCGGAGGAGGCGGTCCGCGATCTGCAGAGCATCGCGGACAGTAACGGACTGACCGTCTCCGTGGGAATACCAAAGGAGTTGTCAGTGCAGGTCGATCGCGCGCAGATCAAGCAGGTGATGACCAATCTGCTTGATAACGCGATCAAGTACACGCCGGAGGGTGGATCTATCGAGGTCTACGGCAGGGATGCCAACAATTTCGTGACCGTCTCGGTGCGGGATACCGGTGTAGGAATCCCTCTGGAGGACCTCGACCGCATCTTCGAGAGGTTCTATCGTGTGGACAAGGCGCGCTCGCGGAAGATGGGCGGCACGGGTCTCGGGCTTGCGATCGTGCAGGACATCGTGGAGGCCCACGGCGGGCGAGTCATGGTCGATAGCGAGGCGGGGCAGGGGAGCACGTTCACCATCGTGCTGCCGAAACGAGCGCCGGATTCCGATCCCGAGGTGAGACCGCTCTGGTAGGCCCGGCGCGCGGCGCGTCATGTGACCATTGTAGGAGCGGCTTCCCAGCCGCGAATGCCTATGCAACGCCACGACTCGGGGATCGGAATCCCCTCCTGCAGAGCGGAACTCGGCTTCCGAAATGCGCTCTACGCCGCTTTGCGCTCCGGGGTATCCAGACCGAGATCGTACACGCGGCAGAACGCTTCTACTACCGCTTCCGAGAAGACCGTTCCCGCGTCATAGCGAAGGATCCTGATCGCGTCCTCGTCCGTGATCGGGTTGCGGTACCTCAGCTTCGAGACCAGCCGGTCGAAGGTATCGGCTACGGCGATGATGTCCGCGGCCTCATCTGCCTGCGAGCGGTCCCTGCGCGCAGGCTTCTCCTGCTGCCTGATGTGCTCCTCGAACCGATGCAGGTACGCGGCCACGGACTCCGTGAGCGCCGTCTCCGGAACGTGAGATCTGTCCAGGTGATGCAGCAGTGCCGCCAGCTTCAGGTCGGCGGTGTCCTCGGGCAACCAACCCAGTTCCCTCGCTATCTGCCCGCATATCCGCTCGACTCTCCGGCAGTGATACCACTCATCCGGGTTGCGGTCGCACATTCCGGCCAACAGGCACTTCAGAGCTATGTCGATTGTCGATTCGTTATCTATCATCACGGCACTTCTTGATGGTCTGATCGTCCACCCTAGATTATCGGGCGCAGGGCTCGGTTTCATGAGGCCTGCCCCGGCAGTTATCGGGTTGAGTCTATGTATAGGTTCTTTGGCCCAAACCTTGACCCCGCACGCGATCTTCTGTATACTCTCTATGCGCTTGAGAACAGGGCACGACTATCAACCGAGGTGACTGATTTGAAACTGAAGATCGGGCTTCCGAAAGGCAGCCTCCAGGAATCCACATTTGCGATGTTCAAGAAAGCCGGCTGGACATTCCGCGTCGGCAGCCGGTCGTATACTCCCACATGCGATGATGACGAACTCGATGCATTGCTCGTCCGTCCGCAGGAGATCCCGCGCTACGTGGAGGACGGCATCCTCGATGCCGGACTGACCGGCCGCGACTGGGTCGTGGACAACGATGCCGATGTCGTCGAAGTCGCCGACCTTTCCTACAACAAGACGACCACGAGACCGCTCCGGGTGGTCGCTGCCGTGCACGAGACCTCGGACATCAAGACCGTGAAGGACCTTGAGGGCAAGCGCATCTCCACCGAGTATGTGAACCTCACCAAGCGTTGGCTCGCGGAGAACGGGGTCAGCGCACAGGTCGAGTTCTCCTGGGGCGCCTGTGAGATGAAGGTCCCCCAGCTCGTAGATGCTATCGTCGTAAACACCGAGACCGGCAGCTCGCTCCGCGCCAACAGCCTGCGCATTATGGACACGATCCTGGAGTCCACGGCGAGGCTGATCGCGAACAAGGCATCCTGGGATGATCCCTGGAAGCGCGAGAAGATGGAACAGCTTGCGATGCTCCTCATGGGCGCGCTCAATGCGGAGCGGCTCGTCGGATTGAAGATGAACGTGCGCAAGGACGACCTGCCCAAGGTCACATCCATCCTCCCGGCGCTCAACAGGCCCACACTTTCACCGCTTGCGGATGAAACCTGGGTGGCAGTTGAGACCGTCATAAACGAGGAGACGGTTCGAGACCTCATCCCGCAGCTTCGGCATGCCGGCGCTGAGGGTCTCGTGGAATACCCGCTGAATAAGGTGATTTACTGACATAGGGTGGGTCCGGGTCTCCTGCCCAGCTATGCGGAGCACCAGGCTTCAGAGGGTCAAACCCAACCTGGAAACCGAAATACCCAGGGAAGCGTATCTGTAAATGAGAACTGATGCATTGGTCTCACCAACTGATGCGCGGCGGAGTACTATGAACTGCAACAAGTGTGGAACCGCAAACGATGCCGGGAGCAAATACTGTAAGGAGTGCGGCGAGCGCCTGCTCGACACGTCGAGGACTACGGCGCTCAATCCCGACGAGCACCTGAAGATCGGCGAGTTCGTCTATCTTGCCTACAGGGAGAGCGAGGCGGGTCACCTCGACAACGCCATCGAGGCGTGTCGAGGTGCGCTCGGGATCAACGATGCCAATCCGGCGATCCACGGGCTGCTCGGCTCTCTCTATGAGCGCAAGGGCGACCTTGCTCGGGCGATCTACGAGTACGAGAGGGTCGTCTCGCTGAACCCCGGGAGTCTCGACGACCGGCGCAAGCTTGAGCAGCTTCGCGCCCAATTGCTGTCTCCGGTATCGTTTGCCGCTCCTCCCGCCAGACCCAGGTTCCAGTTCAGCGACATCAAGTGGTTCAGTAATCCGAAGGTGATGCCGTGGGTGGCCTCGATAGCCGCCTTCATCGTCGTGGTGTTCGTAAGCAGCATGATATTCGGGGAACGGCCGAACAAGCAGTCCGCTCCCACCGGCGAACGGGTCGGCACGCATACGGCAGTCAATCCAAACTCCGCGATGCCCGGCCAACCCGGAGTCTATGGTCCTAATGCGTTCGGGCCGAGCCGGCCCGGCACAGGTCAGCCGATGATCCAGCAGCCGGGAGCGGCTCCGCGGCAGGACGACGAGGAGCAGCCGGCGAATCCGTCCGGCCAATCGGCGGACAGGCGGACGAGGCCAGGCATACCATCCGTTCGACTGCCTGGATCTTCGTCTGCCTCGCAGCCGCCGGTGAGGGAGCCGGAGGAGAAGGAGAATGAGGACGAGAAGCCGGTCATAGTGCCGATTCCCCGCCCGCAGCCGGGCGGCAGCGGATCGTCCGCCGCGCCCAAGCCGACATCGCCCGCGCCCTCGCCCGTGATCAGGCCGTCGAAGAGCGCCGAGGAACGGGGCATCGAGCTCCAGCGCATGGGCAAGTATGATGAGGCGATCAGCGCCTACCGCGAAGCCCTCAACCAGACCAGCGACTCGGGGCGGATCTACGAGAACATCGCGCGCTCGTACCAGCGCAAGGGCGAGCACGATGCCGCCATAGAGAACTACAACCGGGCCATCAGCGCATACCGCGACCAATTGGCCAGCGGACGAGACCGAGCCGACGTTGATCGGAAGATCCGTGCCTGTGAGGCCGGAATCGAAGTCAGCCGCAACATGAGGAAGTAGGCGACAATGGCGCTCAGACGAGTCACATCGCTCATACTGGTTTCCGCGTTCCTCGCATCGGCGATCGGGATCGGCGCCTGGGCCGCCGAAGAGCGTCCGCCGGTCGTGTTGGTCATGCCCGGCGGGGTGGGCGATGGGTCGGTCCCCACCGCCCTGGAGGTGGTGAGCGCCGTCGGCTCACATCTCTCGGCTATCGGCAAGGTCGAGGTCGTCACGTTCGATCTCGAGAACCCTACCATCGCCCGCTATGTACTCGAGCGGAAGATCGAGGATGACCTCTCCAAGATCGTCGATCCAAAGACTTCGAAGGAGATTGCGGATCTTCTGAAGGCCGACTACATCCTCAGCGTTCACGGGGAGGTCAGACCGAACTTGGCGATCGTTGCCCTGCGCATGACGAAGGTCTCCGGCAAGGACGAGTGGACCGCGGGCGCCGAGAGCGGGATCGCCCAGGCTACCGGGCCTCAGGCCGCCCGGAACGTGGCGAACGCCATAAGCACCGCCGCCAGTTCCGCCGTGTCCCAGATCGATCTCACGGCGTTCAGCAAGTTCAAGCCGAAGCCCGCCGTCGAAGTTGTGGACATTCCCACGGAGCCGAATGTAACCACCGCCTTCGTGCCGGTGGAGGAGCCGCCTGCCAGGAACCTCGCCGCCGAGTTCACGAGCCACATGAACGCCGCCGACCGGTACGCCCAGTTGAAGGATCTGCCGAACGTGATCTACGAGCTCCGGCAGGCGGTCAATATCGAGCCCGGGACGATCAGCGTCCGACTCAAGCTGGCAGAGGCCTATTCCGCGCTTGGGAGGACGGACGAAGCCGTGGACGAGTTGAGGCGCGCGCTCCTCTTCAAGCCCGACGATCCGGCGGTGTACAACACCCTCGGACAGTTCTATCTCGCGAACGGATCGCTCAAGGAAGCCGGCGAGATGTTCAGCAACGCAGTCAGGCTCGATCCCGCGAACATCGATGCGCGGGTCAGCCTGGGGAATATCCTGTGGAACCAGAACAAGCTGGATGAGGCCGCGGCCGTCTTCGAGGAAGCGGCGAAACTCCAGCCGACCAATGCCGCTCCGCACGAGCGTCTCTACAAGCTCTACTGGGCGCGCAGGAACTACGCCCTGGCAGTCGAGCACCTCGTGGCAAGCAAGGCCGCCGGAGGGCCGGTCGATGAGGTCTCCCGGTACAAGATCGCGGCCGGCGTCGTTCACGCTCAGTTGACCGAGGTTCTGGGTAAACTCGATGAGACCTGGGAGGAGTACGAAGCCGGGCAGATAGCTCGCGAGGACTACTACCGGGACTGCAAGGACATCAGCGCGCGGATAGACGATCTGTCGGCCTTCCTGTCGATGCAGACCGCGCCGAGCGACCTCAAGCGCGCTCATGCTCATGGCGTGTTCGGTGCGAACCTGCTTGCGCAGTCGGTCGGATCGTTGATCTCTTATCTGGAGACCGACAAGCAACAGTACGCTGACCAGGCCGCCCTCTCTCGTGAGGAAGCCAAGGCGGAGTTGGTGGAGTTCGGCAAGGCGGTCAGCGAGTAGCCCATCGCCGATGCTTCCTCAGGGGTGCGAGATGAACGATACTGCCTGGATTGCGAGACTGGTCATCATGCTCGGCGTCGCGGTTGTGGTGTTCGGCCTGCTGATCCTCCTGGTGGCGAGGCTCGGGCTCAGAGGACATCCGCTGCCGGGTGACATACTCATCAGGTGGGGCAACACCAGGATCTACTTCCCGATCGTCACGGGCCTCGTGATCAGCCTCATTCTGACGCTGCTTATGTGGATCTTTTCGGCGCTGAGAAGGTAGGCCTTGATGACCACACGTCTCAGCGACTACGATTATGTCCTGCCGCCGGAGTTCATCGCCCAGGACCCGCTTCCCGAGCGCGACCAGTCGAAACTGCTGGTGCTCCATCGAGACACCGGTGACATCGAGCACAGGCGGTTCTTCAACCTGCCGGACTACCTGGAGCCGGGCGATCTCCTCGTGATGAACGACACGGAGGTCACGGCAAGGAGGATATACGGCGTCAAGCCGACCGGCGGGCGCGTCGAGGCGCTCCTGATCCGCCGGGTCGGCGCGAACCGGTGGGAGGCGATCGTCAAGCCGGGCCGCCGGGTGGCCGTCGGGACGACGATGGAGTTTGATGGCGGCCTGACCGCCGAGGTGATCGACCGCACGGAGGACGGCGGCCGCGTCCTCGATTTCGGGGATGTGTCGGGAGTCGCGGAAACGATCGAGCGGGTGGGGGAGGTTCCCCTTCCGCCGTACATTCTGAAGTCGCTGAGTGAGGCATCGCGGTACCAGACCGTCTATGCGGAGGCCCCGGGATCGGCCGCCGCCCCGACCGCCGGGCTTCATTTCACGCCGAGGCTCCTCGACGAGCTGCGGAAGAAAGGCATCAAGACGGCGACCGTCACTCTGCACGTGGGGATCGCAACCTTCCGCCCGGTTCGGACCGAGGACATCACCGAGCACGTGATGCACAAGGAGACGATCTCCGTCTCCATCGAGGCGGCGCAGGCGATCAACTCGGCGACCGGACGCATCATCGCGGTGGGGACGACGACGGCACGGACTCTGGAGAGCGCGGCTATCGGGAAGAGGCAGGTGGCGGCGGTCGACGGAGAGACCGGCCTCTTCATCACGCCCGGCTACGAGTTCAAGATACTCGACGGGCTCATCACGAATTTTCATATCCCGAAGTCCACGCTGCTGATCCTGATCTCGGCGTTTGCCGGTCGAGACAAGATCATTGCGGCCTACGAGGAGGCGAAGCGCGAGCGCTACCGATTCCTCAGCTTCGGGGACGCAATGCTTATCATCTAGGAGTCGGAAGCCAGGAATCGGAATGTGGGGGACGCGCTCGTCCTCCGGCTTCAGACTTCTCAACGGGGAGGGCTTTGACATGCGCAGTTTACAGGATTGGACACGCTATCTGGAGCAGCAGGAGCAGGATCTGCAGACTACTCCGTCGGCGCCGAAGCCGAAGGAGGAGAAGCCGGCGACGCCTCCGATCCCGGCTGTCCCGACACCGAAGCCGGAGGATGTAGAGACTCCGGCCTTTCTGAGAGCCCAACGGCCTGAGCCGTCCGCCGAGGTCTCGACACCCGCTCCGGCAAAGCCTGCCGCGCCGAAAGCCGACGCGCCTGCCAAGCCTGCGCCGAAGAAGTCCGTCCCGCGCCCGAAACCTGCGCCCGCGCAGTCGGACGCCGCCGATCCCATCGTGAAGGCCGTCAACATGCGCAAGCGGCTCCCCGCCAGCCTGAACGTCGAGGGCATCGGCGAGCGCGAGGTCGCCAGGTCATCGTACAAGTCGTTCAAGGAGTCGCGCGAGGAGCTGATCCAGCGGCTCATCGATCCGATCCTTACGCTCGAAGAGGTTGCCCGAATCCTCAACGTCTGCCCCACGACGGTGAGGCGCTACACCAACCGCGGCGTGATCGCCCATCAACGGACTGCCGGCAACCAGCGAAGGTTCCGGTTGTCAGACGTGCTCGCGTTTCTTGAGCAGCAATCGCGCACCACGCAGGAATAGAGGCGCATGCTTGTCGAACCTAGCGGCAGCCGGGATGGCAAGCCCACGGACTCGATCGCTCTCATAGGCTCCTTCTCGCACGTGGAGATTGCCCGGAGCATCACGCAGCGCCTGATCGGGTTGATCGGTCGCGGGCGCATCGCCCCTGGGACCGCGTTCGTCATCCCGGGATGCAGGCAGGTGCACACGTTCTTCATGCGCTTTGCCATCGATGTCATCCACGTCGACCGGGAGTGGCGCGTGGTCTGCGTGAGGCGCAACCTCGTGCCCTGGAGGATCGGCCCGTACTGCCCGAAGTCGGCCTATGCCATCGAAGTCCCCGCGGGTGCGGCGTCGGAGGTGGAAGTGGGCGACATACTGAGGAGTGAGGACTCAACGGATTGAGAATCGGCATCTTCAGCGAGAGTTTCGAGCCCGTGATCAACGGGGTCACGACCTCCATCCAGACGCTCCGCAAGGCGCTCAAAGACGAGGGTCACGAGACCTTCGTCTTCGCGCCGGCTTTCCCCGGCCATGCCGACACCGATCCGAACGTCTTCCGCTTTCGCTCGATCCTCCCTCCGACAGTGCGGGACTATCCGCTCGCGATTCCTGTGAAGCGAGGTCTGCTCGACCTCGCCCGACGCCTGAAGATCGACGTCATCCACACGCAGACACCATTCATGCTGGGATGGGCCGGTCTCAGGCTCGGCCGCAGGCTCGGCGTCCCGGTTGTCTCGACGAACCATACCCAGTACGCCGAGTACACCCACTACTTTCCGCTTCTCCCGGTGGCATGGAGTCGTGCCGCCGTCATTCGGATGCTTCGGCGCTACTACGACGCCTGCGATCTCGTGGTCACGCCGTCTCAGGCGAACAAAGAGATCCTCCTCGGGTATGGAGTCAGCCGGGAGATCAGGGTAGTCCCGACCGGCAACGCGCTCGATATCGCCCGCGACGGCGCCGCTCGTCAGGCTGCCCGCGAGCAGTGGGGCGTCGATCCGGACTCGACCGTTCTGATCTACGTCGGAAGGCTCGCTCGGGAGAAGAACCTCACGCTCCTTCTGGACTCGTTCGAGCGCCTTGCGAAGGATCACCCCGCGGTCCGGCTCGTCTTCGTCGGCGGAGGGCCGTATGAGGAGGGGCTTAAGCGCGAGGCGACCGCCCGTGGGCTCGGCGACCGCGTAGTCGTCGCAGGTTTCGTTCCCCGCGAGAAGGTCGGCCGCGTTTACTGCGGCGGCGACATCTTCGTCTTCCCATCGATGACCGAGACCCAGGGACTCGTACTCGGCGAGGCCCTTGCAGCCGGACTCCCGTGCGTCGCGGTCAACGCGGGAGGCAGCCCGGAGATGGTTCGGCATGGCGAAGACAGCTTCCTCTGCGAGAACGACTGCGCCGACTTCACATCGAGGATCGATCTCCTTCTTAGAGACGCCGGTCTACGCCGGAGATTCGCTTCCGCCGCCGTCGAGAACAGCCGTCGGTTCCGCCCGGAGGAGATGGCGCGCTCGATGCTCGATGCGTACCGCTCGGCCATGGGCTCCCGCTGACCCACGCATCGGCATCGGGAGAGTCGTCATCCGAGCGGGGAGCGCCTGCCGATCGGGCGTCCAATCTTGACCAAGCGGCGAAATTCCTGCTATAATCCTCCGCATGAGGCTTTCCCATGGCGCGAACACGTAAGCAACCCGATCCCGATCCGCTGATACAGGATATCGTGGCCGTTGGGTTGATAACCCTCGGCCTTGTTCTGCTGTGGGGAATGGTGGCCCCAAACAGCGGCGCGTTCCCGGAGTTCGTCGGGAAGCTGCTGAGGAGTATCGTGGGTCTCGGCGCATTCATCGTGCCGGCCCTTTTCGTGTTTGTGGGCTGCATTCTCCTGGCGGGCTCGCAGAGGACGACGACGACCAACGCGATCATCGGCTTCGGTGTGCTATTTGTCGCATTCATAAGCGGCGCTCAGTTCATCCACACCCCGGACCTCCGGGAGTTCATGAAGGGCGAGACGCTCCCGATCATCGACCTCCACCGCGGGGGTGGCTATCTGGGGCTCGGAATCGCCTACATCATGGAGCGGCTGTTCGGGCGCGTGTGCAGCTACATCGTGCTCACGGGCGGAATGATAGTCGCGATGATTCTCATCACCGGCGTGCCGTTCATGTCGTTCGTCGGTCCGCTGGTAGCGATCTTCCGAGGCAGCGAGGAGAAAGCGCCGAAGAAGAAGACATCCGCGCTCGATGAGAAGAAGAGCAGACGCCTGGCCGCTGCGGAGGAGTCGGAGGACAGACCGAAGGCCGAGCCGCTCAGCATCCTCAAGCGGAGGCTGCTCCTTGGCGGCAAGGATGAGGACGTGGACGAACAGCCGAGGGGCGGAGTCGTCGTCAAGATGCCGAAGCCCGCGCCGGCTCCGAAGCCATCCGCGCGGCCTGCCGTTCAGCACTCGGACTCGGAGTTCATGCTCCCGCCGGTGACTCTCCTGCAGGAGCCGCCGCCTCCGCCCAAGCGGGTGGAGTCCGAGCTTAAGTACAAGATCGAGATTATCGAGCGAACGCTCGAGGAGTTCAAGATAGAGGCCGACGTCGTCGAGATTGCTCACGGCCCGACGGTCACGCGCTACGAGATCCAACTCGCGCCGGGCATCAAGGTCAACAAGATCGTGAGCCTGGCGGACAACCTGGCGATGGCGCTCGCGGCGATCGATGTCCGGGTCGAGGCGCCGATCCCCGGCAAGTCCGCGATCGGTGTCGAGGTGCCGAACAGCAATCCGGCGGTCGTGGCGCTCCGTGAGGTTATCGACACCGAGGCGTTCTGGAACGCGCCGACGAAGCTCACCTTCGCGCTCGGCAAGGACGTATCCGGCGAGCCGAAGTTCGCCGACCTGACGAAGATGCCGCACATGCTCATCGCGGGGTCCACGAACTCGGGAAAGAGCGTCTGTCTCAACTCGCTGATCGCGAGCCTGCTCTTCCGAGCGACGCCGCGCGAGGTGAAGTTCATCCTGATCGATCCAAAGCGGGTAGAGCTGAGCCTCTTCGACGGCATTCCGCATCTCTGCTCGCCGGTCGTGAAAGACGTGAAGCAGGCGGCGGGCATCCTTCGGGCGGCGCTGAAGGAGATGGAGCACAGGTACGATCTCTTCGTGCAGGTCGGCGCGAGGAACTTCGACAGTTACAACTCGAAGGTCAAGCCGGAGCAGCGGATACCGTACTTGGTGATCGTCGTCGACGAACTCGCGGACCTGATGATGCAGGCGGCTCCCGAGGTGGAGTTCGCCATCTGCCGTCTCGCTCAGCTCGCGCGGGCGACGGGTATCCACCTGGTCATCGCGACCCAGAGGCCGTCGGTAGACGTCATCACCGGCACGATCAAGGCGAACATCTCGTCGCGGATCGCATTCGCGGTCACGTCGCATATAGACAGCCGGACCATCCTCGACGGCAACGGCGCGGAGAGGCTGATCGGGCGTGGGGACATGCTCTTCAAACCGATCGATGCCAGCAAGCCGATGCGCATCCAGGGATGCTGGATCAGCGAAAAGGAGACCGAGGATCTAGTCAAGTACCTGAAGGAGCAGGAGTCGCCGGACTATACGATCGAGGCGATCCAGGTCGGCGACGGCGGAGGCCGAAGCGGCGGTCAGGAAGACGTCATGAACGACGAGATGTACGAGCCTGCGGTCAGGCTGGTAGTCTCGAACGGCTACGCATCGACGTCGATGATCCAACGGAAGTTCAGGATCGGCTACACGCGTGCGGCACGTCTCGTCGATGCGATGGAGGAGCAGGGGCTGGTAGGTCCTCCGGACGGCGCGAAACCACGCGAGGTTCTGATCAACGCCGGCGACCTCGACCGCATATTCGGCGCACCGATGTTTGGGGAAGCCTCCGATGACGACGAACCGGAAGACGATGACACCGTGTTCGACTCGGAAGAGGAGGAATAGACTGCTGACCGCAGACTGCAGACCGCAGGTTCCCGACCGGTTTGCTGCAGTCAGCAGTCTGACCCATTATGGCCAAAATCGGACTTATCAGCCTCGGGTGTCCGAAGAACACCGTCGATGCTGAAGAGATATTGGGAGAGGCTCTGAAGGCCGGTCACGTGATCGAGACCGACGCCTCGCAGGCGGACGTTCTGATCGTCAACACCTGCGGGTTCATTCAGAGCGCGAAAGAGGAATCGATCGATGCGGTACTCGACGCCGTTCGCTGCAAGATGGATGGCGCGTGCCGTTCGGTGATAGTGACCGGCTGCCTGGCTCAGCGCTATGGCGACGAGCTGGCGAAGGAGATCCCGGAGGCCGACGCATTCGTCGGCGTCGGGCGGTCAGGCGAGATCGCGGAGATCATCGAGCGGACCCTCGGCGGGGCTAGGGTGCTCAAATTCGAGCGGCCGGACGCCTGGTGGAGGGATACCCGGAGCCGGGTGCTTTCGACCGCTCCCTGGACAGCGTACGTCAGGGTCGCGGACGGGTGCGACAACCGCTGCTCGTACTGCGCGATCCCCGACATCCGCGGGGGATTCGCCAGTCGGTCTGAGGAGAGCATCGTCGAGGAGGTCCGAGGGCTTGCGGGGCAGGGCGTTCGTGAGATCAACCTTGTGGCGCAGGATGTGACGCGCTACGGGCTCGATACTCACGGCGTTTTGGCGCTTCCGGGCTTGCTTGATAAGCTCTCGGAGATCGAAGGGATCGACTGGATACGGCTGCTCTATCTGTACCCGAGCCGGGTCACCGAAGAGCTGATCCGCACCGTCGCCGGGAACGAGAAGGTTCTGAAGTACGTGGACATCCCGCTGCAGCACTGCTCGGAGAACGTGCTCCGGGCGATGAGGCGGCCCGGGAACGCATCGGAGTACCGTGACCTGATCGCGCGGATTCGGGACGCCTGCCCGACGGTCGCGCTCCGGACGACGTTCATCGTCGGGTTTCCGGGCGAGACGGAGGCCGACTTCGAGGAGTTATCGGAGTTTGTCGCAGAGATCCGCTTCGACCGGATGGGGGCGTTCGAGTACTCGGCGGAGGACGGCACGCCCGCGGCCGAGATGGAGGCGAAGGTCCCGGCGCGAACGGCAAAGAGTCGGCTGAGGCGTCTGATGACCCTCCAGCAGGGTATCTCGCTGAAGAAGAACCTGGAGCTTGTGGGCTCCGGGATTGAGGTTTTGATCGAGCGCATCGATGGCGACCTGCGGATCGGCAGGTCGTATCGCGATGCGCCTGACATAGATGGAGTCGTGTACGTGCACAACTCGTGCGCCGCTCCCGGGGAGATCGTCGAAGCAACCATCACCGGGGCGACGCACTACGATCTGACTACCGTATGCGGCGAACAGGGTAAGACTGATGGATGAGAAACGTGCGGAGGTGACGATTTGAACGCTGCAGGTGTTGAGAACAAGACCGAGCAGGAGGCAATGCGCTACCTGGAAGACCAGGCGTACATGGCCTTGCTCGGGTACAAAGAGCCGGTCAGGGCCGGTGAGATAGCTGGTGCGCTGGAGAATGACAAGTACACGAGCAAGCTCATTCGCCACGTGTTGGCGTCGAGCACCAGATTCACGATGATCGACCGCAAGTGGGACCTCGAGATGCGGTACGAGGACAAGCAGGTCCCGGTGGAGCGAGTCCTGCGCGAACTGATGAGGGCCTGCGGGCGCCCCATGCTGATCTGCCACATCGCGAACGAGCTGTCACTGGTGTTCGAGCGTCCGGCCGACTATTACGAGTCGTACCTTGCCCGAGTGCTTGCTGACGAGGACAAGTTCTTCAAGACCTCCGACGACCGCTATGGCCTGCGTGAGTGGCTGCTTATCGTCGACTCCGACGAAGAGGAAGACATCATTTTCGACAACGATCTCTCCGAAGAGCAGATCGCGGCGCTGGAGCCGCAGGCGACGAAGGTCGATCTCGGATCGGATGCCATCGCCACCATGGTCGGCAAGTTCATCGAGGGAGTCGGGTCCCCCGTGGACAACCGCTACCTCAGCCTCTTCCGGTGGAGAGTCCTCGGCGACAGCTTCGATGCCGTCGCCTTCTTCGAGGAGTTGTACCACAACAAGAACCTCGTATGGCTCTCCGATCACAGTTGGGCCACGAAGAAGATGGCGGAGGAGTACGACCGCATCCTCGGCGACATGGCTGACAGGATCGCGGAGGAATTGATGGAGGAGGCCCCGGTCGAGGCCGTCGAGAAGGCGGCCGTCGAGGAGGACATGCCTCCGGTGCTCTCCCTCACGATCTCCGACGCCGACCTCGAGGAGGTCGTCCAGATCATCAAGGAGACCGGCGAGTCGCGCATCAGCACGATTCTCGACCGCATCTTCGAGATATCGCCTCGCGACCGTGAGTATGCCATCGCCGCCGAGGGACTGAATGATGCAATGCGGACCGATCCGCGCCTGGCCTGGGTAGGCACCGAGCGCTGGCGGATGGCAGACACCGTTCCGGCGTACGTGTCGGAAGTGCCGGCGGATCTGTTGATCCCGAAGCTGTCGTTCGAAACCGTCGAGGGCGAACAGATCGATATCGAGCTCGAGGATGACGGTCTCGAAGGCACATTGGCGACCGAGATCCACAACCCGTTGGTTCAGGATGTCGGCGATCAGGACGAGGTTACCGAGTTGGACGAGCTTCCGACTCCGATCGAGTCCGTGAGATGCGTATTGACGGCGCACCACCACAAGCTGGGCACGTTCCCGCTCTGCCAGATACCGAAGACATTCTTCCCGTTCGGGCCGCATCTGATCGAGCTGACCCTGATCGGCGAGGGCGATCGGCGGGCGAACATTTGGGTCAACCGCGAGACCGGCCTGATCTACGACATGGGCGACTGGTACACCGATGACATGCCGGAATCCGGCGCGGTATTTGAACTGCTGAAGACCGACAAGCCTGATCAGTTCCAATTCGTCTTCAACAATCAGACCGACCCGCTGGTGTTCGTGGCTCAGCCTCGCATCGAGGAACTGCTCGAACTCTCGGAGGAAGCCGGGGAGTCGATGTCCACCTTCGACATCATGCGGCGGATCATCGCTCACCACACAAAGGGCGTGCCGTTCGTTACGCTGTTCACCGAGGTGAACCTCGTCCGCCGGACCACGAGGCGCATGGTAGCATCGATACTCAGCTCGTACTACGCCTTCTACCAGAGAGGCAAGTCCGCCCTCTGGCTGGTGGACGAGAAGAAGGTCGATCAGGGCTTCAAGCGAGCCAAGAGGAAGTACATCCGGAAGTAGACCCTGGAGTATTGGAGTAATGGAGTGGTGGAATGCTGGAGTACTGGAGTACTGGATTCTTCCCAACACTCCAATACTCCGTCACTCCATTTCCTTAAGGTATTGCCATGGACAACGTGAGAGTACGATTCGCACCGAGCCCGACCGGCTCGCCACATATCGGCAGTGTCCGCACGGCCATCTACAACTGGCTGTACGCAAAGCACACGGGAGGCACGTTCATCCTCCGCGTCGAGGACACGGACCGCGCGCGCTTCGTGCCGGGCTCGACCGAGGAGATCATGGAGAGCCTCCGGTGGCTCGGCATCGAGATCGATGAAGGCCCGGGGATCGGCGGCTCATTCGGACCGTATCTGCAGACCGAGCGGATCGGGATATATCAGAAGTATGCTCGGCAACTGCTCGACGAGGGCAAGGCGTACTACTGCTTCTGCGCCCCCGAACGGCTCGATGAGATGCGCAAAGCTCAGGAGGCGGCCAAGCAGCCGACCGGGTACGATCGCCTCTGCCTGCAGTTGTCGCCGGAGGAGACCGCGAAGAGGTTGGAGGAGGGCGCGCCGGCCGTGATCCGGTTCAAGGTGCCGCAGGAGGGTACGACTACCTTCCACGACGTGGTGCGCGGTGACATTACGTTCGAGAACCGGCTGATCGACGATTTCGTCATTATCAAGTCCGACGGCTACCCGACCTACCAGTTCGCCAGCGTGGTCGATGACCACCTGATGGAGATCTCGCACGTCATCCGCGGCGAGGAGTGGATATCGAGCACCCCGAAGCACGTCCTGGAGTACCAGGCGTTCGGCTGGGAGATGCCGGTGTTCGCCCACGCTCCGTTGCTCGTCGGGCCGGACCGCGCGAAGCTCGGGAAGCGCCACGGGTCCGTGAAGTTCATGGATTTCATCGAGCAGGGGTTCGTGCGTGAGGCGATCATCAACTTCGTTACTCTGCTCGGCTGGACTCCCGGCTCGGATGAGGAGATCTTCTCGGTGGATGAGCTGATCGAGAAGTTCACCCTGGAGGGCATCGTGAACCACCCCGTGGTTTTCGACCGCGAGAAGATGACCTGGATGAACGGCGTCTACATCCGCGCGATGGAGATTGGCAAGCTCACCGACCTCTGCCTGCCCTACTTGCAGAAGGCCGGGCTGACGCCCGAGAACCCGACGCCGGAGTGCATCGAGTACGTCAGGCAGGTAGTCGCGCTCGCCCAGGACCGGCTTAAGCTCCTCTCCGAGATCGTGGAACTGACGGACTTCTTTTTCATCGATGAGCCGCCGTATGACGAGAAGGGTGTGAGCAAGTGGCTTCGGAAGGACTACGCACCCGAGTTCCTCTCACACCTCATTCCCGCGCTCGAAGGGCTGTCGGACTTCACCGTCGAGGCGATCGACGAGTGCGTCCGTAAGGTCGGCGAAGAGATCGGTCAGTCGGGTGGGGCGATCATCCACCCGGTCCGCATGGCGGTTACCGGCCGCATGGTCGGTCCCGGCCTCTTCGAAACGATGTCCGTTCTCGGCAGGGACAGAGTGATCTTCCGCCTGAAGCGCACCCTCGAACTGCTCCAGGCATCATAGCCCTTGTAGGAGCAGCTTCCAGCTGCGATGGATTGTTTCGCAGCTGGAAGCTGCTCCTACAACTGCTCCTACAAAGGATTCCCTCGCGCTCCGTCGAACTCTACCGTGACCCGGTCGTGCCTCAAGCCGGGAGGCTACCCCCCCATGGAGAATGATTGCATCCTATGAGACCCAGGTGCCTGACCATGTTCATCCGGCTTGCGGAAATGCTTCTTGCGATCGGTGTGATCTCCATCGTCCTCTCGGCGGGAGCCCTCGCGGCCCGCGAACATCCGAGCCTCTACCTGACCGCCAGGGATGTCGAGCGCGCGAGGCTCAACATCGAGCGGTTCCCGTGGGCGAGCGCGGCCTTCGACGCGATCAAGGCCGAGGCGGATCAGTGGGCCGCCAAGTCACCCGATGAGCTTCGCGCGCTGATCCCTCCCCAGGGGGCGAAGTACGCTTACGGGTTTGCGGGCTGTCCGGAGTGCCGCTCCAGTTGGACACTCTGGGGAGTCGGCGGCTTGTGCGACTTCAGTAAGCCGCGATCGATCACCTGTCCGAAGTGCCGTCGGACCTTCCCCGACGAGAAGCATCCCGACAACGGCGACGGCTGGAAAGATCCCTCCGACGGCAAGATGTACTACTTCGTCGGCTGCTACAACTCCTATGTGGCGCAGACGATCACCCTGAAGGCGCTCAACGATCTGTCCAACGCTTACGCGATCACGGGCGACGAGGAGTATGCTCGTGCGGCGGCTGCTCTGTTCGATGCGCTCGCGTACGTATACCCGACGTGCACCATCGGCTCCATCGACTACCCCGGAGCGCCGGGCGGACGATTCGAGAGGACGCTCTACCAGGTCGCTCGCGTTCTGGTGCACTTCTCGCGCTACTACGACCTGCTGCACGGCAGCGCCGCCATGTCCGCAAAGTCGGCATACGGCGACATGTCGGTGATGCGGCACGTCGAGGACAACATCCTCCGCAACGCATCGGCGTATTGCATGGAGCACCTCAAGGGCGGCGCGAACGGTCTCACGAACGGCGCGGCGGACTTCCTGCGCGGCGTGCTGGTCGTCGGCCTGCTGCTCGATATCCCGGAATACATCGAGTACGGTCTGAACGGCCCGTACTCGATCTCCAACTTCCTGAGCAACAACCTCGACCGCGACGGACAGTACTACGAGACCTCCGCAGGCTACTCCAGCCACGCGCTGAACCTCTACGTCGATATGGCCGAGATGCTGACCAACTATCGGAGCGAGAAGTATCCGAACGGCATCAATCTCTACACCCATCCGAAGTTCTCACGCGCACTGGTCTACAGCCACCTCGACATCCTCTGCGCCGGTCACTCTCCCCGCTACGGTGACTGGGCGCCCGACGTGACCAAGCTCGAGGTTGAGCCGCTCTATGCGGAAGCCTACGCGGGCGCGGAGAGGCTGTTTCGGCGGGCGGACTCGGATGACGCGCGCGGGAAGTGGGCTTTGATACTGACCTCCCTTTGCTCCGGCGATGTCGAGGCCGTGAGGACGAGCGGGCCGGCATACATGAAGACATGGCTGCTCTACCACGCTGAGCCTGTGCCGGCGACTTCGAGCCAGGGATATGACTTTGGGCGCTCGATCGTGCTGGACAGCAAGGGCATGGCAGTCCTCCGCTCCGGTCACGGTCCGGGAGGCCGCGCGGCGTTCATGCGATATGGGCCGTCGGTCTGCCACGGTCATATGGACGACCTGAACCTGAACTTCTTCGCGCTCGGGCGGGAACTCACCTATGACATCGGCTACTCCCTCGGGAGCGCTCACGTCCAGACCGGCTGGGCGAAGCAGACGGCGAGCCACAACCTGGTCGTCGTGAACGAGAAGTCCCAGATCAGCGGACCGACCGGCGGGAGTCTGCATCTTTTCGCCGATTCTGATATGGTGCGGATGACCGAGGCGTCCTCGGAGGCTTCGTATAAGTCAGAGAACGTCTCGCTCTACCGTCGGACTCTGGCGCTGATCGACAGTGGTGACGACAACTCTTACCTCGTCGATATCTTCCGTGTCCACGGCGGGGACCGGCATGACTTGATGTGGCATGCTCTCGGAGACAGGTTGAGCATCGAAGGCGCGGAACTGGGCGAGGTCGAGCCGGGGAGTCTCGCAGGCCCGGACATCGAGTGGGGCAGCAGAATCGGCCCCGACGGCGATGTGAACGGCGAGGTCGCCAGGGGCCCGTATTGGGTCGCACCGCCGAAGAACGGGTACGGTTTCCTGTACGAGGTCAGGCGCGGTGAGGTGAGAGAGCAGTGTGCCGCCGTATGGGATGTCGATGCAGACGCGGGCGAGTCTCTGCGGATAGACCTGCTCCCCCCGGGTGACGCGGAGTTGGTGACTGCGCGGGGGCCGGGGATACTCCCGAGGTTGCCGCACGCCAGGTTCGCCATCCTTCGCAGGAAAGGCGTCGACCTGGAGTCATCGTTTGCCAGCGTGCTCCAGCCGATCAAGACGTCCAATCCGGTGGAGAGAGTGCGCCGGCTCCGGACCGACGACGATTCCTCATCTCCGGTCGGTGTCGAGGTCTCTCTCAAGGGCGGCCGGACCGACTGCATCCTGTCGGCCATCGACGGCTCGAAGGTACACAAGTTCGGCGAGATCGCCTTGAGCGGCCGGTTTGCCTTCGTCAGCCTGCACGACGGCGGTCTGCGCAAGGCCCTGCTCACCGGCTCGCGCTCGGTTGCGGCGAAGGACTGGGAAGTCGCCGCGGAGCGCGCCTCGTACTGGGGCAGGGTGGATGCCGTCGATTTGGCGAAGTGCACGATCACGACCACCCGTGAGCTTCCCACCGACGGGTCGCTCGTCGGGCGCAAGGTCTACGTCGATCGGCGGGACTACAGCCGCAAGTCGTGTTTCGGCATTCGCTCGGTGGAGAGGGTCGGCGCCGAGTACGTGATCCATCTCGACACGGACACGCTCGAGCTCGGGCGAGGCTACGTGAGCACGGAGGAGCAGCCCGGCCTGCATGAGCTGAAAAACATCGTCCCACTCGAGAAATCGACGTCCTGCCAGCGCACCAACACCGGTTTCTTCAAGGGGAAGCCGCTGGTCGCCGGCGACGGGACCACCGCCCCGATCATGGATGTCATCGCCGCGCACGGGAAGAAGACCATCCTCGTGCCCGATCCTTTGCAGTTCGGTAAGGGCCGGGACCTGGCGATCTACGAGATCCAGGCGGGCGATACCTTCGAGATCCCCACGACCGTGGACGTCACGATCGACGACACTACGATCAGCGCCGACTGCGCGTGCCGCGCGTCACTCCGCATCGGGGAACAGGTCTACCTCCTTCAGCCGGGGAAGACGATGGCGCGGCTGAGGTAGTCACGCGGCGGTCCGGCTTTGACGATCGGAAACGCAAAAGGGCCGGATGGACTATCCATCCGGCCCTTGATTGCTTGTTCCAAAGGTAGTACTACTTGCCGCGGAAGTCGGCCTCCGGGACCATCTCGATCGCCTTGACCTTGGGAGGGCACTCCTCGGCACAGATGCCGCAGCCCTTGCAGTGATCCAGGTCGATCCCGGTCATCTTGCCCTCTTCGTTGACGATGATCGAGCTGTCCGGGCAGTATGCCCAGCAGACCAGGCAGCTGATGCACTTCTCGGAGTTCCATATCGGCCGCTCGATGCGCCAGTCTCCGCTCAGATACTTCTCTGCACTCCCGGCTTCCTTGAGTATACCCCCGATCGGGAGGTCACGCCAGCCGGCCTCTTTCGAGACTTCCTTCTTGTCCTGCTTAGTGTCTGTGGCCACTGTCTTCTCCTCGTATTCGAGCCCGGGTCGATGCGGTGGTGCCCCCGGTGCGAATTGCTTCGTTCCCTGAAACTCACGGCTGAGATCAGAGCAAACCACAACAGTGTACCAAAACACGTACATGCTGGTCAAGTGCTTCCGGCCTGACATGCGGATCGGCACTTGGCCGCTGCCCGGCAACAGACCAAGCGCACGGTTTGACGACCGTTCCTCGAGGGTAAGGAACCAATGTACTGGACTAGATCACGAGAGCAGTCGAGTCCGGATGGAAGGCAAGGTGATGTCGGATGAGTATCAGATTGGGCAAGATCGCTGGCATCCCGATTAGTATCGATGCCAGTTGGTTTATCATTCTGGCCCTGATCATATACGTGCTCGCGGTGTCCTACTTTCCGGTTGTGGACCCGGACCTGTCCGTCGCCATGAGGTGGTTCGGCGGTGCGATTGCGGCTCTGCTGTTGTTCGGCAGCGTGCTCCTGCATGAATTGGCGCACAGCATCGTGGCGATGAGGAACGGCATAGACATCGGCGGGATCAACCTGTTCATCTTCGGCGGCGTGTCGAGGATGCGCAGCGAGCCAAGGTCCCCGGAGATCGAGTTCAAGATGGCGGTGGCGGGCCCGGCGACGAGCATCGTGCTTGCCGGTGTGCTCTGGGGACTGCTCGCACTCGGCGGCCAGCCATGGTTCGGCCGGTTAGGCGCGCTGGTCATCGGGTACCTCGCGCTGATCAACCTGGTGCTAGGCATCTTCAACCTGCTGCCCGGGTTCCCGCTCGACGGCGGACGCGTATTCCGCGCGATCCTCTGGGGCGCGACGGGCAGTCTGGAGAAGGCCACGAGATGGGCGTCCTTCACGGGCCAGGGGTTCGCGTACCTGTTCATCTTCGGCGGATTCTGGATGATGTTGTTCGGGGGATTTCTGAACGGCCTGTGGCTGGTGTTCATCGGATGGTTCCTGAACAACGCCGCCCAGCAGAGCTACCAGCAGGTCCAGCTACGGAATGCGCTGTCCGGCGTGGACGTGCACAGAGTCATGACCACGGACTTCCCTCACCTGGACCCGAATCTCACCATCGACGAGTTCGTTCACGAGTACCTTCTGAAGTATGACTACAGCACGTTCCCGGTCACTGAGGGCGACAGGTTCCTCGGTGTGGTGACCATGAACGAGGTCAGGGATATCCCGCGGGAGCGCTGGGCGGATACCGTGCTGCAGGACGTTGTGAAGTGTCCCGAGGATGAGCGGGTGATCAAGTGCACGGATGACGCATTCGACGCGCTCATGCACATGGCCGAGGAAAACGCTCGCCGAATGCTGGTCATGTGCGAGGGGCGTCTGGAGGGCGTGGTCACCCAGGAGAGCATCGTCAACCTGGTGCGCACCAAGATGCAGCTCGGGATGTGAGCATCTCCGGCGGAGGCACATGCAGATAAGCCGGCCCTCGACGGGCCGGCTTTGTTGTCCGCTTGCGCGGTGTGTGTTCAACTTCAGGGATCAGTTCTCCGCTATTCCCTACCTCTCCAGCCAAAGGTTCGCTCGGCCAGGTTGATCAAATAGCCCAGGAGCCCGTCTCGCCGCTCGGGATTCCAGTCGTAGCCGGAACCGTCCTTTTTGTTGGCAGGTAGCTCCGACTGGAAGAACTTCTGCAGTTCCCTGAGAAGATGGATCTTGTTCTCCTCGGGCAAGTCCTCGGCTCGTCTGACCCCGGAGGCGGTGAAGTGGCGCTCGATGATCTCGATCGCCTTGTTCGACAACGCCTGAGGCACATCCGGAACTGATTGGTAGATCTTCCTCACAGACACTCTCCGGTGACTCAGCCTAGACGACTGCAGTCAGGTCGGATACCAGATTCACCCGCTGCTGAGGGCAGAGTCCCGCCGGGTTCAGGTCATGGCCCTGGTAGATTGATTCATAATCGAGGTGGCGGTCAATGACCTTGGCCATCTCGTTGGATTTCGCGACCAGCGTATCCCAATCCGGCACTACCGGCAGCGGCAGCTCATCAGTGTCCGGAAGTTCGATCATCCTGTCCACTTCGTGCGGAGATATGCCGATTCTCTCACGCATCTGAATCACCTCGCTTTCCTGGGTTGTTCATGGTCTACCCAGTCGTACTGCTATGTAAACCGGACAGACTCGGCAGTAGGTACTGTCCATCCGAAACCCGTACGGAGCGCGAGACGCTCTGGAAAACCCCGGCTCTTGAGAGGATTTACATACGCGTCGAGCCGCCGAGAGGAATCACCCGGAGCGGCATAGAACCATCCCTAGTGGAGGTCGCTCCCACCGGGAGCGCTCCGTGACGCAAGCTATGCTTAGACGAGACAAATACCTGACCATATTCGCGTTCCTGGCACCGGCGGTGGTGCTCTATGCCGCCTTCTTCCTCTTCCCGATGGCACAGGCGTTCTACATCGCCATGTTTCGGTGGAGAGGGCTCTCGATGAACAGGCAGTTCGTCGGGCTGGAGAACTTCCGAGGGCTCCTGTTCGACGATCCGGTCTTCTGGATCGCCCTGAAGCACAATCTGACCTTTCTCGTCGCGTCGCTGCTGATCGTGATCCCGCTGGCATTGCTCATCGCCGTAGTGCTGAGCCGGCGAGTGCGCGGATCGGGGAGCTACCGGGCGGTCTTCCTGTTCCCGAATATGATCTCAGTCGTCGCAGTGGCCGTCCTCTGGTCGTTCGTCTACCATCCTCGCATGGGGATACTGAACGCATTCCTGACGACCATCGGCTTCGACAAGTATGCATCCACCGGATGGCTCGGCGAGCCGGACAAGGCATTGCCCGCGCTGATCGCGACGACCATCTGGTACTCGATGGGCTTCTACATCGTGCTCTTCCTGGCAGGCGTTCAGAGCATCCCGCAGACCTTCTACGAGGCCGCGTGGATCGACGGGGCGAACAACTGGCAGTCGTTCCGGAATGTGACGCTGCCGCTGGTGTGGGAGATCCTCAAGATGGCGATTGTCTACCTGATCATCCACACGCTGAACATCTTCGGCCTGGTGTTCATCATGACCGACGGCGGCCCGAACAACCATACGGAGGTCATGCTCAGCTACCTGTACCGGCTGGCATTCGAGGAGAGTAACTTCGGCTACGCGACCGCGCTCGGAGTCGTAGCCTTCCTGATCATCTTTATCATCTCGGTCGCCTCCATCCGCCTGATGCGGCGGGAGGTCGTGGAGTACTAGGGGCCTGTAATCAGTAACCAGTGACCAGTAATCAGTGACCAGTACAAGGCGCTCTCCGCACTGGATACTGGTTACTGATTACTGATCACCGATCACCGAAACCATGGGCAAGAAGCGAACTAGATCCGGCATATCGGCACTCGGCATCCTGAAGAGCGGACTGCTTCACGGAATGCTGCTCATCTACGCCGTCATCGTCATCTATCCGATGGTGTGGCTCGTCTCGGCATCGCTCAAGACGTCGATGGAGTTGTTTGAGAACCCCTGGACGCTGCCCGAGGCGATGCAGTGGGTGAACTACGCCAATGCCTGGACAGAGGCGGGGATCGGGCAGTACTTCGCGAACAGCGTGTTCGTCACCTCGGTGTCCATGTTCTTCATCTTGCTCATCGGATCGATGGCCGCATATGCGCTCGCGCGCTTCGTGTTCCCCGGCAGTTCGGCCATCCATACCGCCTTTGTCAGCGGCATGATGTTCCCGGTCTTCCTGAGCATCGTTCCGCTGTTCCTCATGCTGAGGGGGCTCGGCATGTGGAACAACTACTTCGGCCTGATCACCGCCTACGTGGCATACTCGCTGTCATTCACCGTGTTCATCATGACCGGTTTCTTCAAGACGCTCCCCGGAGAGCTTGCGGAAGCCGGGCTCATCGACGGATGTTCGCAGTTCACCGCTTTCTGGCGGATCATGCTCCCCCTGGCGAAACCGGGGCTGATCACCGCGGGGATCTTCAACTTCTTCGGCATTTGGAACGAGTACCCGCTCGCCCTGGTAATCATCGCCGACAGCAACCTCCGCACGCTTCCGCTCGGCATCGCCAACCTCATGATGGTCCAGCACTACGAGACCGACTGGGGCGCGCTATTCGCCGGCCTGGTGATGGTCATGCTGCCGACTCTCATCGTCTACATGATCTTCCAGCGCCAGATCACGGCAGGCCTCACCGCCGGCGCTCTCAAGGGGTAAAAAAAGAGCCCGCTCTCGCGAACGGGCTGCCTCATGGGGGATGGCAACGGCCGACGATCATGGTTCGTCGGCGCACATCAGTATGAAGAAGCATAAGTATGCAATCGGCGCTCATCCACTCCACCCGCATGGAGTGAACCCGAGCACCAATTCGTTTGACTGCTTGATACCTCGTAATGTTCCCAGGATGGCGCAAAAAAGAGGCCTGTACGTGACGAATTCACGCACAGGCCTCTTGTAGAGATGCCTTTGCGGAGGGCCTGTCCGTCGTTCCGGCGGCCGCCGAAACCGGTTAACCAGCCCTAAACGCAAGGTTGGAAGGAGTAGAGTACGTAGTGATATATTGCAAGAACCGTGCCATTCGGCGCGGCCGGATCAACAATTCTTCGAAACAAGCCTGCAGGAGAACCACTCGGAGTATATTCGGTAGCCAAGCGACTTGGCGGTGCGGACGGAGGCGATGTTGTGCGCATCCACGCGGTACAGCGGCACTCGCCCCGAATCCTGAACGGCCTTCGTGACCGCCGAAACGCACGATTTCCCATACCCGCGTCCCCGGTATTCCTCGCCCGTGAGGATCAGCACCTCGCCGACTTCCTTTTGCATGTAGGGCACTCGGTACTCGGCGGCAAACGAGACGTAGTAGCCGTGCCTCTGGATCCCGTATGCGGTGCCGTTCTCGACCGACCAGGCTATGTTGTCCCACATGTACTTGAGCATCCGCTCGTCGCCCGCCAGCAGCATCAGTTTGTGGCGCTCGTCGGGCATTATCTGGCGGACCTCATAGTTTGGGTGGAATCTCAGGGACTTCGGTGTGCTGTAGAATACGAAGCCGGTGAACGGCTGAATGTTTCCAAGGTGAGACAGCTTGTTTCGGGTGAGGGTGACCATCTGCTCCTGGAATATCGGATCGAAGATGATCGAGGGATCCGCGTTCGGCGGCACGATCTTCTCTGCTTGATCGAGCAGGGCGAGGTGGACGGAGATCACCCCGCGGCGGAATGCAGTCCCGGCGAGCACCAGGCGGACATATTCCCAGAACGTATCCTCTATCTCCCTCATCGGTGAGGATACGAGCCTGACCGTCCCGGGCTCGACCGTACGGCGGTCCGTGCCCAGGTACAGGGAGAAGTATCGGTCTAGGATCGAGACGACATCGTCCACAGCGCAACAACCCTACTGGTCTCTTTACCAGGATGATACCACAAACGCGAGCCCATTTTCTATTGCTCGTCGAGTCATACGGGGCGCTTCTCTATGACGCTGATACCGGTCCTCATACGTCTCCGGTTCTCATCAGTGAGGGGCGCGCTCCAGCTTATGATGCTGATCCCGCGCTTGCTGGCCTCATCGTAGAGCGCATCGAGATCCTGCATGTCGGGATTGCCGAAGTTCACGCCGTACACTCCCGGCGTGTCGAGGATATGCGGCAGGATCTGGTGTCCCTTGCCGCAGTAGTGGATCCACCCGCCGCCGAATTCCGCGAGCACCCGCTCGTTGTACGGCCTGCAGAACTCCAGATACGCAGACGGAGAGATGTTCGTTGGCGCGTCCTCGCAGATGCGTATCCCTCCGCGGACCTTAGCCATGGAGTGGAAGCTCCAGTCGTTGCCCTCGCCGATCAGTTCCTTCTGCACCTGGGTGAATCGGCTGTAGGTCTGAGTGACGAGATCGAGCAACCGGTGCACGAGGTCCGGGTTGTCGTACATCTCGGTATAGATGCGGTGGCCCATGACGAGGTGGGCGATGTCGAACGGCCCCTGCGTGTCGCAGATGAAGACCCGGACCGCCTTGCTCAGGTTCGGGTACTTCGCCAGCGTGTCGAGGTAGAAGCGCTCCGTCTCCAGCACGCGCGGCCCGAGACCAGTGGTGGTTACGTCGGGAACGCCCCGGTCGAGCGCTTCGAGCAGCTCCGTCTCCGACAGCGGCTCGCACCACGGCATGTTGTTCATCGTGAGAGAGATCCTGCAGCCGAACATCGAGGCGACCGTACCGACCCCGTAGTTCGCGCGGATTGTGTACATGCGATCGTCCCGCAGTCTCGCGCCGACGTACACGCCTCCCAGCTCGTTGATGAGCATCTTCTCGATGTCGTGAAAAGCCTCGGAGTAGGGGGACCCCTGCCATCCCTTGGCGCCGCTTGCATCGATCCGCGGCAAGCTCGGAACATCTCTGTACGAGAACGCATCCTCCAGAAGCCGCTCGGACTCGGCAACGTGCGCCGGATCTACGATGGCGTCGAGTTCCTCAAGTCGTCGCTCCAGGTCGGGTACGGGCATTGGTCAACTCCGTTGTAGAGTGTGGGAGTCCGGACTCGCCTACACCCCCACACTCCCATACATGCTTAGGACAGGCTCTTGATGGCGTTCTCCATGATGTCGAGGCCCTTGTTCAGCAACTCCTCGGAGATCACGAGCGGCGGGGCGATGCGGATCACGTTGCCGTAGAACCCGATCGGCGCGATCATGATCAGGCCGCTGCGGTAGGCCCTGTCGATGATCTTTGCGGTCGTCTCCGCGTCGGGAGTCTTGCTTGCCTTGTCCTTCACGATCTCGACGCCCGCGACCAGTCCCATGCTGCGGACATCGCCGACCATCTCGTACTTGCGCATCATATCGTTCAGGCGGTCGAGCATCACCTGGCCGGACTTCGCGGACTTCTCGACGAGCTTCTCCTCCTCGATTACCTCGATCGATGTCAGCGCCGCCCTGGAGCAGAGCGGATTCCCTCCACTGGTGCTCGACATGCTGCCCGGCTCGAGGACATCGAAGATGCGGGATTCGCCGACGAGAGCGGAGATCGGTACACCGCTTCCGATTCCCTTGCCGAGGGTCAGCAGGTTCGGCTTGATGCCCCAGTGTTCGTACGCGAACATCTTGCCGGTCCGTCCGAACGACGACTGCACCTCGTCCAGGATGAAGATGATGTCCCGGTCCTTGCACCACTTCTTCAGGCGCTGCATGTAGTCGCCCGGCGGGATGATCGATCCCGCGCCGCCCTGGTAGGACTCGGTGATCAGCGCGCCGACGTTGCCTGTGCTCTCTGTCTCGACGAGGCGGTCGAGGTAGCGGAGACACGTGAAGTTGCAGTCTGGGTATTTCTGGTCGAAGACACATCTGTAGCAGTAGGCGTTCGGCGCGTGGAGGACTCCGGGCACCATCGGGCCAAAGTTGCGCTTGACGCCCTGCTTGCCGCCGACGCTCATCGCCATGTACGTGCGGCCGTGGAACGCTCCGTGGAACGCGATGATCTCGTACTTGCCGGTGTATCTGCGCGCGACCTTCATCGCGGACTCGGTTGCCTCAGCGCCGGTGGAGAGGATGAACGCCTTGTCGAGGTTATCGCAGGTGATATCGACCAGCTTCTTGGCGAGCTGAACACGCCAGGGGTTAACGAAGTCGTAGGAGTTCATGACCTCGGTGGCCTGTTCCTGGACGGCCTTCACCTGCTTGGGATGGCAGTGGCCGATATTCGTCACCAGCACGCCGGAGGTGAAGTCGATGAACGTATTCCCATCGACATCCTCGACGACCGCTCCCTCGGCGCTCCGCCAGACGGCGGGCACCTGGTCGGACATCGAGTTCGGCTCATACTGCTTGGACATTTCGATGAATCGCTGAGCTTTCGGCCCCGGAAGCTCAGTCTTGATGCTTGGTACGGACATGGTGTTCTCCTCTAGTTCTTGCGGCTCGATCAGAGCTTCACGATCTCGCCTGTCTCCATGCTCTTATGGATGCCCGCACAGATGCGGGTGACCTCGCGGCCGTCCTCACCCGATGGATACTTGCCGGCAAGCTCTTCCAGCGTGCCGCCGTTCTTCAGGAACTCGACATTATACGCGAAGTCAGCGATGCTCTCGACGCCGTAGCCCCTGTATATGGTTCGACCGTACTTGTCTTTTTCCTCGCGCATGAAGTTGTTGTTCCAGGTGCGCATGCCGTCGTCCTGGAAGCACGATCGGTCGCCGCGATCCTGGCTGTCTACCTCCCACAGCCCGTCCGTGCCGACGATGCGCATCCCCTGGTTGACGATGGCCTCGAACTTGCGCGGGATGATCCAGGAGACATCGAACGCAAACGTCGCGCCGTTCTTGAACACCACCTTGGCGCTCGCCGAGTCATACATGTCGATGCCGAACTCGCCGAGCAGCTTCTTCTTGCTTCCGGTGGCATACACGGTGTCGCCGTCCGACTTGATGATCCATCGAACGAGATCGACGAAGTGGCTGCCGAGGAACCACACCGGCGAGCCGTGCGGAGCCCAATGGGGGAACCAGTCGACCGGCACCTCTATGCGGTCCTCCATGTAGCAATGGCCGTAGAGCACCTGACCGATCTTGCCCGCGCGGACTCCGGCCTCGACCGCCAGGTGATCCGGGTCATAGCGCTTGTGGAAGTCCACCTGGAGCATGACGTTGTTCCTCTTTGCCGTCTCGATCATCTCGGTGCAGCCCTCGACGGTCACGTCGAGCGGCTTCTCGCAGAGGATGTGCTTGCCCTGGTTTGCGGCGTAGACCGCTATCTCGCGGTGGAGAAAATCCGGGGTAACTACGGTGACGCCGTCGATGTCTTCCTTCTTCAGCATCTCCTTGTAGTCGAGGTAGCCCTTGACGCCGTACATCGGCTCGTAGAGATCGATCTCGGCCTGCTTGACGGTGCTGAACCCCTTCAGTTCGGCGACTCCGAGCATCTCGAGCTGTTTGAACGTCTTCAGATGGACTTCGCCGAACTTGCCGGCGCCTATGACTGCGATCTTGACTGGCATATGCCCCCTCCTGATGCTTCTCTGTGTCCGTAGGGGAGGCCTTCAACGCCCCCCCCGGTGCCGGTGTTGTAGGAGCGGCTTCCGATCCGCGATGAACGGGCGCATTGTAGGAGCGGCTTCCAGCCGCGATGACCCGGCGTATCGTAGGAGCGGCTTCCCAGCCGCGATCGCAGCTGGAAGCTGCTCCTACACGATCTGATCGCAGCTGGAAGCTGCTCCTACATGGCTTGATCGCAACTGGAAGCTGCTCCTACAACGAACGGACGACCGCAGAGAGATTGCCCCTACGACAATAGACCGTAGACCGTCAGACGTCGAGAACGCCGCCGGTCTACGGTCTACAGTGTACTGTCTACCGTCTTGGTCTATATTAACCTATGACCAGGCTGTCGAGCAACCCGCTGATGCTGATCTCGCATCCCGCCATGACGGTATCCGCGCCGCCGTAGTAGATGAGCAGCCGGTCATCCTCCTGGATCGCGCCGCACGTGAAGCAGACGTTCGGCACGAAGCCTTCCTTCTCATACGGCTCCTCGGGACTGAGGATCGGCTCGGCGCCGCGCGCAATGATCTCGTGAGGCTCATCAGGCGCCAGCAACAGCGCGCCGAGGTGATAGTAGTTGTCCGGCGTCGCCCCGTGGTAGATCTCCAGCCAGCCGCGTTCCGTCTTGATCGGCACGGCTCCGGCTCCGATGCGCCCGCTGTCCCACGCGTCCTCGCGGATGCCCATGAGGAAGTAGTGCTCACCCCAGGACATCAGGTCCGGCGAGTATGCGACCCACATGTTGGGAGCGCCGAACATGCGCGGGACGGGGCGGTGAAGCGCAACGTAGCGGCCGTCCACCTTCTCCGGGAAGATCGCCACATCCAGGTTTTCCGGGGCGAAGATGATGCCCTTCTTCTCGTAGGTCTGCCAGTCCGTCGTGGTGGCGAGGCTGACGCATATCCCGTTGGGCGCGACGCTCTTGTAGGCGATGTAGTAAGTGCCGTCGATCTCGGTGACGCGAGGGTCCTCCAGACCGTAGGCCTCCGACGGACGATCCGGTACGAGCGCCGGCTTCGAGTCTACGGTGAAGTTGATGCCGTCCTTGCTCCTGGCGACCCTGAGGTGAGAGATCGATGTGAGCATCACGCCCTTGGGGGTCACGATCGCCCTCGGGTCCCGGAAGTCCATGCTGCGGTCTTCCTTCGAGAACTCCTTGACGCATATCTCACCGGCCTCGAGAACAGGAACGCGTGCGACTCTTTCATCGCTCCTGGCCCACTCCGCCACTCGGAGCAGCATGATGATCTCGTCCTTGTACCTTGCGACACCCGCGTTGAAGACGCAGACCACCTCGAACTCGGGTCTGGTAGGTGGCACATCCGCCGGTGTGATCAACGGGTTCTGCGGAAAACGTACCACTTTCATAGGCAACTCCTCGGTTGTGTAATCAACGGCAGGTAACCGGTGATCGGTGATCGGTGACCAGCGGCCGGTATGCAGTAACCAGTAGCCAGTATTCAGTTCCACTCGGCGCTAGCCACTGGTTACCGATTACTGTTCACTGTTCACTGGCCACTGGCTACCGGTACGCCGGCAGCATGTCTCCATGCGCCTCGATCAGATCGTCCACAAGTGAATAGATCTCGTCTATCGTCAACTCCGCCGCGGTATGCGGATCGAGCATGGCGGCGTGGTATATATGCTCTTTCTTACCCGTTAGGGCGGCTTCTACAGTCAATTCCTGCACATTCACGTTCGTGCGCACCAGCGCGGCCAACTGGAGCGGCAAGTCGCCGACGTAGGTTGGTTGAACCCCGTTCTTGTCGACCAGGCACGGCACCTCGACACAGCACTCGTCAGGCAGGTTGGTGATGTGTCCGTGGTTCAGTACGTTGCCGTAGATGACGCGCTTCACGTCGGTTTCCATAGAGTGGATGATCAGAGAGCCGTACTCGGCGCTGCGATGGACCTCCATCTTCTGGTCGCTCAACATCTCATCGCGGGTGCGCTCCCAGCTCGCATTCTGGTCCTCGCAGCGTCGGATGTACTCGTCGATCGGCACCGCGAACCGCTCGATCAGGTCTTCCCTGTCACGCCGGATGAAGTACGGCACGTATTCCGCGCCGTGCTCGCTCGACTCTGCGCCGAAATACCCAAAGCGCTTGAACAACTCGAAGCGCACACGATCATGATTACCCCAATCAGGGCTCTCGATAGTCTTGCGAAGCAGGGGATAGAGGTCCTCACCGTTCCGTTCGAGCTTGATAAAGAACGCTAGGTGGTTCACACCGGCTGCTATGAAGTTGATCTCCTCCCGGGGAATCCCGAGGTAACGGGACAATGCCGATGACGTGGCCTGAATGCCGTGGCAGAGGCCGACGGTGCGGATCTTGGTACCCTTCAGCATCGCCATCGTGTTCATCGCCATCGGGTTGACGTAGTTGAGGAACATCACGTTCGGGCATAGCTCCTCCATCTCATGCCCCATCTCGATCATCATGGGGATGGTGCGGAGCGCGCGGAAGATGCCGCCGATACCGAGAGTGTCGGCGATGGTCTGCTTGAGGTTATACTTCTTCGGGATGTTGAAATCGATCAGCGTGGACTCGAACCCGCCGATCTGCACCATGTTGAGCACATAGTCGCAGCCGTCAAGCGCCGGTCTGCGCTCGGAATGCGCGGTGATCGTCGGGTGGGCATCGACGGCCTCAGCGACTTTGTGCGCCATTATCTCGGCGATCCTGAGCCGTTCCGGGTCGATGTCCATGAGCGCGATCTCGGAGTCGGCAAGCTCCGGGAACGAGAGGATGTCCCCGAGCAGATGACGGGCGAATATGACGCTTCCCGCGCCGATGAATGCGATCTTTGGCAAAGCAAGTACCCCCTTCGGATGCAAGTCGCAGATAGTGTTACCCAGAAATGCCGATTATCCTTGCGGTATCTGGGTTTTCCTGCGCGGGGGGACGGGGTGATGGAGTAGTGGAGTACTGGAGTGTTGGAGGGATTCCGCCGGTGCGGCGGCGAAAAGGGAGTCAACAGCACTTGAGCATCGGTCAGATGAGGTGTGAGTTGGGACAGCAGAGACTGCCGTGGTGGTACTATGCTCCCTTGGGTCTGGTGATTACGGCTCTGGCACTACAGTGGATTGCCCGGAGTCAGGTTGGCACCCTGCAAGCGGTCTTCATGTCGTTGGCTGCCTTCATATCGATCGGTCTGGTGCTGAAGTTGGGTGCTCAATCACGATCCGGCATTGTGGCGGCGATAGCCGGGATCGCTGTCGCGCGGATCTTCGCTGTCGCATGTCACTCGATCACCGGTCACTGGCCGCACAAGGGCTGGTCATGGGAGTAGAATGCCAAGAGGATGCGAATCTACGATATCATCCTGAAGAAACGAAACGGCGGGGAGTTGACCGCCGGGGAGATCGAGGCCGTTGCCGGTGGGTACGGACGCGGAGAGGTTCTCGATGCGCAGATGGCGGCCTGGCTGATGGCCGTATGCTTCCGGGGGATGACGCCCCGCGAGACCGCCGACCTCACGATGACCATGGTCCGATCCGGCGAGGTGCTCGACCTGAGCTGCATCCCCGGCATCAAAGTCGATAAGCACAGTACCGGTGGAGTGGGGGACAAGACTACGCTCATCCTCGTGCCCCTGCTCGCGGCCGCGGGAGTGCCGGTCGCCAAGATGTCCGGTCGGAGCCTCGGGCATACCGGCGGCACCGCGGACAAGCTGGAGTCGATCCCCGGCTTCCGAGTCAGCCTGACACCTCAGGAGGTCGTGGAGCAGGTCAAGCGTGTCGGTGCCGTGATGGCGACCCAGACCGCCGACCTCGCGCCCGCCGACAAGAGGATCTACGCCCTCCGCGATCTCACCGCCACCGTCGACTGCATCCCCCTGATCGCTGCCAGTGTAATGAGTAAGAAGATTGCCTCAGGCGCTGATGCCATCCTCCTCGATGTGAAGGCCGGCTGCGGCGCGTTCATGAAGTCGGTCGATGATGCGAAGGCGCTCGCGTCCGAGATGGTCGCGATCGGCAGGCAGGTCGGGCGTCAGACCATCGCTGTCATCACCGATATGGATCAGCCGCTCGGGCGGGCCGTCGGGAACGCGATCGAGGTTCGAGAGGCGATCGAGGTCCTCCAGGGCGGCGGTCCGGATGATCTCGTGGAGCTCTGCGTGATCCTCGGCGGACTCGGACTGGTTCTCGGCGGCAAGGCGGATTCGGCCGAGGAGGGCGAGCGCGTTATTCGCGGGGTGCTCGCCGACGGCCGGGGCGCTGAGAAGCTCAGGCGGATCATCGAGGCGCAGGGCGGCAACCCGATGGTGGTCGATGATCCATCGATGCTCCCGCAGGCGCCCGTCGTGCGTTCGGTCGAGTCGGCGGGTTCCGGCTTCGTCAGGCGCATCGATGCGCTGGGGATCGCTCAGGCAGCCCTCGAACTCGGATGCGGGCGCGCCGAGGCCGGAGCGGAGCCCGATCTTTCGGCCGGCGTCTACCTGCATCGGAAGACCGGTGACTCGGTGCATGCCGGTGAGCCGCTCGCTGAGGTCCACGCGCGCGACGAGGCATCCGCGGTATCCGTGTCCCGGATGGTGCTCGATTCGTTCGAGATCGGCACGGAAGCCCCCGAGTCCCATCCGCTTGTCCATGGCATCATGCATTGATCGGGAGTAGGATTGCGAGTACGAGTAGGAGTACGAGTAATGGTGTAAGTATGCCTCTGTGCCCCCCTGCGGTAGATGCCCCGAACTGCCGATAATACAGGATGCGTACCCAGCGCGCACGGAGGGCACAACCATGATTCCGGTGTCAGGTCTCAGTTACGCCGGGTTATACTCATCTGCGTTGTCCACCAAGGAGGCAGCTATCGCTTGCCAGTCTCCGTTCGGAACGGACAACGCCAGACTGTTCGGCGATCTCATCGCCGCGCTTTCTTACGTCCTCGACGTACAGGAGGACCCACGGCTGTACCACGCATGGCGCGTCGCAGTCGTCGCCGCCTCGATGGCCGAGCAGATCGCGCCGGCTCAGGTATCCGACGTATTCTTCGCCGCTCTTCTCCACGATGTCGGGGCGATGGGCAATTTCTCGCACATTGTCCACTATCCGACGCTCTACAGCCAGACCTCCAAGCCCGAGGTGGTCTCCCACCCGCAGAGGGGCAAGGAGATTATCCAGGGCATTCCGGGACTGGAGTTGTCAGCGGAGTTCGTGGCCGACCACCACGAGTGGTGGAACGGCTCCGGATACCCTCGCCACAAGGCCGCCGAGCAGATTCCCATCGGCGCGCAGCTTATCAGAATTGCCGACAGCGCCGACATGAACCGTCGATTCCAGCCGGACTGCTCCGTCGAGCAGACCATCCGGATGATGGGCTTGATGGCGCGAGTCGAGGTCAATCCGGATGTCAACGAGGTCTTCCGTCAGGTGATCTCCGATAAGGAGTTCTTCCGCCAGTTGGTGGACGAGACCAGCCTGCACGTCATGATCCAGCGCCTCGAGTCGAGTGTCACCGGTCCGGTGTTCCATCCGAACGCCGATACGCTGGGCACCGTGCTGACCGTCTTTGCGAGGGTAATCGATGCCAAGCACGGATTCACCTCCGGCCATTCGGAGCGCGTGGCGAGGTATGCGGTCGAGTTGGCGCGGTCGATGGAGCTTTCCTACAGCGAGGTCGTCAAGGTCCGGTTCGCCGGTCTGCTCCACGATGCCGGAAAGGTCGCGGTCCCGCGTTCGATCATCGACAAGCCCGGACCGCTAGGACCGAGCGAGTTCATGCAGGTGAAGAACCACCCGACGCTGACCATGAACATCCTGAAGAACATCGTTCACCTGTCCGAGTTGGCGTGGATCGCCGGACATCACCACGAGCGGTGGGATGGGACGGGATATCCTGATGGTCTGGCCGGTGAGGAGATCCCGCTTCTGTCGAGGATTCTCGCGGTTGCCGATGCGGTCGATGCGATCACCTCTCCGAGGTCGTACAAGCAGGAGAAGTCTGCCTCGGAGATGCTGACCATCCTCCACGAGGCGTCCGGCACGCAGTTCGATCCGCAGATCGTAGACGCCGCCCACACGGCATGGCGCCCGGCGGAAAGGGAAGCAGCAGCTTAGTGAGTCTCAGGGGGAAGTCATTCTAAGCGACACAGACGATGATCGACGACAGAGTCGTCGATCATCGTCTGTGTCGCTTATATTGGCCTCAGATTGTCTAGAAGAGCGACTGCTGGCCCTCAGCCTCGGCCTTGCGGGCGCGTGCCCCCAACGCCGGGTTTGGGATGAGCTCGTCGAATTCCGGGCCGAAGGCTTCTCTCAGCCTGCATGCGAACTTGTAGAGCTTGTCCAGCAGGTGCTCCGTATTCTCATCGCGCGCGTACTCCTCGATCAGCCCGAGCGTGCCGTCGTTTCGTTCGTAGACGGTAACGTACTCGCCGATGCGCAGGCCCAATGCCACTGCCGCGAGCCTCTTCCGCTGGTTGGAGGCGAAGGTCTTCGAGGTGATTCTCTCACGCCGCGCGAACTGCTCGACCGGCAGTTGCTTCCGGACTATGCGGTCCATCAGGTCCTTGTAGAGACGGCTGACTCCCTGCTTGTCGTCGTCCAGGAGCAGGTCCACCGCCGAGGAGATGAACTCGCGCCCGAACCGTTCGTCCGCTCGGGAACGCACCGACGCTCCCTTGAACGTCTTCTTCCCGTCGTAGCCCACGAGGATGTAGTTCTTCACCTTGAGCGAGAGCATCGCCGCATAGCGTCCGTCGTGCGCGAGGCGGATACCCTCCGGCAGACCGCTGCCGATCCGCTGGACGAATGCCTCCTCCGCCTCGATGCCGTCCGCTTCCTCTGATCCCCCTGTTAGCGACGGCTGGATCAGTGGAGGAGGCTGGAAGTAGACGCCGTCGGTATCGATCTCGATGACCTTGCCGCCGAGCCGTTCGATGGAATCCGAGATCTGCTTCACGATCCGCTGGCCGGACGTCGTGATCCTCTCCGCCGCATCCATGTCGTTGAAGTGGAACGGCGCCGCCCCGAGGTAGCCGTAGAATGAGTTGATGAGGATCTTGAACGAGTTCTGCAGGCCGTCCCAGTACGTGCGCTCGCTCGGAGGCGTGGACTCCGACTTTGCCTTACCCTTCGCCTCGAACCGTCGGCGGGTCAACTCCTCCAGCGCAGGCAGGAAGACATCGAGCGTGTCCGACGCCGGCTTGATCTTCATGCTGAGCATTAGGCTGGGGTACAGGCTCTCCACGTCGCACTTCACCACCCGGCGGATCAGTCCGGCGGCCCGGAGCTCAGTATATCCGCCCGCCACCGCTCGCCCGGGTCGCGGCTGAGGGATCGCATGTCCCTGCCTGAGGTACTCGCGGATCATGATCGAGTTGATCTTCTCGCCGGTGCCCGTGGTGGCGACCGTCTGGTAGCCGTCCGACACCATCTGCGTCAGGTAGAACTCCGCCGGGCAGACGAGCGCCGCCAGCCTCCGGGTCTCGCGGACATCATGCCGCGCGTAGAGCTTGACCGTCTCGGGCTCCGATTCCCAAAGCTCCGCGATACGGTCGCCGGGGATGTAGACGCGACCCGGCTCGGCGAGTCCGTATACCTGGGCGCACTCCTTGAGCCCATATCGATCGAGCTGCCCCCTGGCGATGTCGAACCTCTGAGCGGAGAACATGGTGTCGATGATGTGACGCCCGTGGATGTGTGCGGGGACGAACGGCCGGGACGTCGGCCCCATAGGGATCGTGCGCTCCGCGGCGTAGGTCACCTCCGAGCCGTCACGCCCCAGGCTCAGCGAGACGCCGAGCTTCCGCGCCCTCGCCGAGATGAACGGCAGGTCGAAGCCGAAGACGTTGTGGCCTTCGAGCACGTCGGGGTCTCGCTCGCGGACCGTGCGCACGAACATCGCCAGCGTCTCCGCCTCGTCGCCGTCCAGGATCGCCTCGAACCCGCGGTTGTCTGACACTGCGATCAGGAGTATGCGCCCCGAATCGTCATCCGCGGCAAGGCTCGATGTCTCGATGTCGAACTGCATGCGGTGGACGTCATCGAAGGTCATGCCCTTGAAGAGCGTCTTACCGGAGCGGAGGAGGAACTGCTTCTCGGGGTTCGGATAAGCGAGGTGGTCCACGCCTTTGAGCCGCAGGGTGTCCCGCGCGGACTGAAACGCCTTCCAGTTTGGAAGCGAGACGAGATATCGGTATCCCTCGCCGGCGAGTTCGGTAACCTCGATGTTCTTCCACTCCGAGGGGATGGCATCTCGGTCCGCCACGATCAGCCACGGCACGAACGGTTCGCGCACCTCAGTTACCGTGTCCCCGTCACGAATGTAGAGCACGGCCTCCGACTCGCGGGTCTCCACCGCCGCGATGCCCTTGATCGGGTCCGCACCGAACAATATGGTCTGTGTGTCTGTCATGCCTGGTACTCCTCCGCATCAGCGGGGACATTGTACCACAAGCGGGGGCATGAGCGGGGAGAATCATCCGGCAAGGGGGTGTATGCGCAGGAATCGTGAGCCCGAGGCTGCCGGCGTCTATTCCTGTCCGGAGCCGACTGCGTCCTGCCTGACCCTACCCAATCGTCCTACAAGGCTGCGTACTCGTTCCACCGAGCCCGAGTACGCCGAGCGGAAGGTCCGTGCGGCTTCCTCCCGGGTCATCTGGCGTCCGGTGGTGTAGTAGAAGATCAATCCTTCGCCGACGGTGAAGGTGCCCGCGTATGCGATCGCGCCTTTCGGAACGAGCCCGCCGCCGAACGGGATCTTCGACATCAGGTTCCGCGCGAGCGCTCTCCAGGTGAACGCCGCGCCGACGATCGAGGAAATCTCTCTCCACTGCGCCGCGAAGCCGACCTTCTGTCCGTAACCTGCGCCGAGCATCAGCATCATGCGCACCTGGTTCGCCGTGAGCAGCACTATATCGCCGGCCGCCTCCGCGACTCCCAGTACCGGCTGGAGCACGTTCGGCACCACGTTGCCCAGCGCCGTGCTGATCGCCAGCCCCGCGTTCTCCAGCGAGATCTGGCGCACGATCCGCCTTGCGACTTCCGGTCGGAGGACGGGCACATGCCTGGCGAGCGAGAGCCTGAGCATCGATCCGGCATCGGAGTTGAGGATTGCATCGACGCATCCGGCGGGGTCTTCGGGATGGTAAGTCACGGTCTTGGCCGCCAGCCGCTCGAGACCCTCCTGAGCATCGGCCGCCGCGAGCACGATCTCGACCTCCCGCAGCATGGCCCGGATATGCTCATCACTCACCGGCTGCAGGTAGAGTCTCAGGACGCTGGTGAGTAGCCTGACATCCTGTTCGGACGGCGAGCGGCCGAGCAGGAATCGGCGGATCTCCTCCGCCTGCTCGCAGCTCGACGCCACAACCGCCAGGTCGAAGCGCTGCTCGGATTCCTTCAGCACCTTGCCCGGGCTGAGCTGCCTGATCGCTCTCCACATCTGACGGGTCACGCCGGAGTCTTTCGCCATGGAACTGCCTCCAATCGGCGCCGGCCGCTCGACCGGCAGATCATACACCAATCCCAAGTGTTTAGACGAATGAACCCGGGTATTTGTAATCCTCCGGCCCAACTATCTTTCGCCGGCTTACTCTACTCCGGCGACCGGCCGCGTAATGTAGATTCCCAGAATTGCCGCTTCCGACAGTCGGTCTTTCTCTCAGCAGGAGTTCCAGGTCGCGGGTAGAAAGAGTCCCTGAGCGCAAACTTACCCGGTCTGTGCCGGTGATGGGAGAGATGGTCATCATGTCATCAGATGGGATCACACGACGCACGTTCCTCAGGCAATCGGCGGCCGCCGCCGGTGGAGTTGCTCTACTGGGCGCCGGATCGCTTCCGACCGCCGGCGCCTCGACCTCGCCGAACGAACGCATCAGGATCGCGGTTATCGGCTGCGGTGGGATGGGGAATGCCCATATCAGTGCCCTGCAGAACCTCAAGAACGGCGGCTACCCGGTCGATATCGCGGCAGTCAGCGACGTCTACCAGCCTCGCCTCGATGCGGCAGCGGCTCGAACCGGCGGCACACCATACCGCGACTACCGCAAGATTCTCGAACGCAAGGATATCGACGCCGTCAGCATCGCCACCCCCGACCACTGGCACTCGCGCATGGCTGTTGAGGCCGCAAGTTCCGGGAAGGATGTCTACTGCGAGAAGCCGATGACCCACTGGCGCGATCTCGGCGAGGCGCAGGACATCGTGGATGCCATCGCCAGGAACAAGCGCGTGATGCAGGTCGGCACTCAGTTCATGTCGAGCAGCCTGTGGGAGCAGACGAACGAACGGATCGCCGCCGGGGCTATCGGGAGTCTCGTTCACGCCCAGGCGAGCGATCTGCGGAACGGTCACATCGGACTCTACGACCCCAAGAGCAACGACGGCCAGGCCGATCCGACGAAGAACCTCGACTGGGAGATGTGGCTCGGTCCGGCGAAGAAGTGCGCCTACGAGCCGGGGCGGTTCTTTGCTTTCCGATCGTTCTGGGACTACTCGGGTGGCTGCGGGACGGACTTCTTCCCGCACGTGCTCACTCCGCTCGTCCGCACCATGGGCCTGCAGTTCCCGAAGCGGGTCATGGCAACCGGCGGCCAGTATGCGTGGAAGGACGGTCGGGAGATACCGGATATCTTCACCATCACCATGGAGTATCCCGAGGGTCCGTCGGTGCTCCTGATCGCTTCCCTGTCGAACGACTCACGGCTGCCGATGGTGATCCGCGGCCACAAGGGAACGATCACGCTCGATCTCACGAACGCGACCATAGAGCCTCAGAGATCCGCCGGGAACAACGGTGAGACGGAGCAGATCGTCGCCACACGCGGCTGGTCGCTCGAGGAGCACTTCCGCGACTTCCTGGATTGTATGAGGTCTCGGCAGAAGCCTCGGAGCAGCGAGGTGATCGGCTACCACGTGATGACCGCGCTGCACATGGGCATCCACTCGTTCCAGAAGGGGCGGGTCATGGAGTTCGATCCGAAGACCGGGCGGGCGAAGGCCGTGTAGATCCGGCGCACTGATCGCAGGAGCGGCTTCCAGCCGGGACGAACCGGCGTACTGTAGGAGCGGCTTCCAGCCGCGATCGCAGCTAGAAGCTGCTCCTACGTGGTGCGATCGCAGCTGGAAGCTGCTCCTACGGCAGTACTCCGATCGATCATGCCGCGAGATGGTGACCGTGCGGTTCGATCTCATGCCGGCCGACATGGATGTGCACCAGCACGTCCACCACTGAGTCCACCTGCTCGAGGACTCGGCGGCGGACCTCCACCGCGATCTCGTGGCCCTGCTTGATCGTGAGCGTCTCGTTCACGTGTACGCCGAGGTCGGACATGATGAACGGGCCTGAGTACCGCGTGCGGATCTCGAACGCCTCCAGCACGCCGGGAACGCTCTCGGCAACGTCCCTTATCTTGCGCTCGACCTCGGGCGGGGCAGGTCGGTCCATCAATCCGCTGATCGACTCGTAGCCGACCTCCCATGCCGTCCTGAGGATGATGATCCCCACCAGGATCGCCGCCGCCGGGTCGAGCCTCGGGTAGCCGAGCCGCGCGAGTCCGACTCCGGCAAGCGATGCGGCGATGGCGAGTTGGTCCGCCCTGAGGTCCCTGGCGCTCGCCATCAGTGGCTCGCTGTTCAGCCTCTGTCCCGATGCGTACTGGAATCGGTACAGGAACTCCATCAGCACGACTCCCGCGGCCGCCACCGCGATCGCTCCCGCTCCGGGTATCTCCGGTTCGGGCCGGAACAGCGCCCTCACTGCGCCGCCGAGCACCTCATAGGCCGCATAAAGCAGCAGGATGCCTACCAGCAGTGACGCCACCGACTCGGCTTTCCCGTGTCCGTAGGGATGGCCCACATCCGGAGCCCGTTCCGCGATTGCCGATGCGTAGAGGATCGCCACCCCGATGATCAGATCGAGGCCGAGCTGAACGGCGGTCGCGAGCACCGCGTAGCTCCCCGTGATCAGGCCCACGACCGCCTGGGCCGCTGCCAGTGTCGTAGTGCCCGCCAGGGCAATGATGATGGTTCGCCGGATCTCCCGGTATCGTGTCTTGCGGTCCGTGCTCATGCTGATGCACCCATGTTCAGCTTACCCGCGCCCATCGGAGCCGAATCGGCTTGGGGGAGCCGTATCGATGAGGTTCTTCCTGCGAAACCTTGCACTGGAATTCATCGTAATGTAAGATAGTACCAGCTCATCATTGCGCTCCGGCAACCGGCGCGGAATCATGTAGGAAGTGCAGCACTGATCGATGGTCTCAAGTAATACCCGCATACTCATCGCGGCGGCGGTGATTCTCGCAATCGCGGCCGGAATGTGCGTCGCATTGGACGTTCGAAGCGAGATTCGCAACGCCACAAAGAGCTTCAAGGATATCACCCTGACCGCCAAAGTCCTCTATGGCAACCAGAAGGAACTCGCAAAGATCGGCAAGGATTTCCCCAAGAGCTACGAGTTCAAGACCACCACGGTGAGGTACAAGGCTCCCGACAAGATGAGGGTGGAAGGTAAGCTCGGGATGGTGAGCGTTGCCATCATCATGAACGGCAAGCACAAGGCATACCGGGTGCCCGCCCTCCACATCAGCAAGAAGGAAGACTGCAGCAAGGATCCGCACAAGCTCCAGGGCGACCTCGACATCGGCATCGTCACCGAGCAGTTGTGGGTCGACTACGTCGTCAAGGACACCGACGTCGAGAAGACACCGACAGGCAACGTCTACCGGATAACGGTGGTCCGGCCCGGCGCCGTCAGGAAGCAGGTCTGCTGGGTGGACGCCAAGACCTGCAAACTGCTCAAGATGGAGAAGTACGAGGCGGACGGTTCACTCAAGTCTCGCATGATCTTCTCCAAGCACAAAGAGGTCGCCGGCATATGGGTCCCGACCCGGGTCGATGTCTACAACAAGGACAACAAGCTGGCCGGCACGACCGAGTATCAGAACATCAAGGTGAACACCGGCATCGATGACTCGGTGTTCAAGCTGTAGAAACGAAGCCTGGGCACAGGTACGGGCCGCGTCCCTCGCACGTGTACATCCACTCACCCCCGCTTTGCGCCTGCTCGCACGCCCACACTGAAACCTTGACAAAGCCCGAAAGAGCCCGCTATAATACGTGGGTATTTTCCGCGAGGAGTCAGATGCAGGAGTCACAATCACGAACTGCCGGCTCGGAACTGCGGAAGTCCGCGCGCCCCCCCGATCCGGGCATGAGCGTCCAGTTCGTCAAGGGGGTCGGCGAGCGGCTGTGCAAGCTTTTCGGGAAGCTCGGGATTTTCACCGCGCAGGACCTGCTCTGGCACTTCCCGCGGCGCTATGAGGACCGGCGCAGCATGCGCCGCATAGCCCAGCTTCACGCGGGTGAGACCGCGTGCTTCCGGGGTAAGGTTCGGGTTGCGGACAACATGCGAACGCCCCGCAGCGGCACTCTGCTCACGCGAGTGGCCGTGGACGACGGGTCCGGGATCGCATATCTGGTCTGGTTCAACCAGTGGTACCTAAAGAACAAGTTCGCCAAGCTGCTGGGTAAGGACATAGTAGTCTACGGCACCGCCCAGTTCGGCTCGCGAGGAATAGAGTTCACGAACCCGGAGTGGGAAGAGATAAGCGACGACGGAGGGGATACACTCTCGTCGAACCGCATCGTTCCGGTCTACCCGCTCACGGAGGGGCTCTTCCAGGGGAGAGTCCGGCGGATCATCTATAACGCTCTGGACACATACCTCCCGGTGGTGGAGGATCCTCTGCCCGAGGAGATTCGGAAGCGGCGAGGGCTCGTGGACCTGGCGACGGCTCTGCGGAACATCCATTTTCCGCCGAGCGAGGAGGCCCGCGAGGAGGCTCGACTCAGGCTGGTCTATGAGGAGTTCTTCTTCCTTCAGCTTGCCCTCGCGCTGAGGCGGCAGAACGTTACCACCGCACTGCCGGGGATAGCTTTCGATGTGACTCCGGAGTGCTCGAAGCGGCTCTATGAGATCCTGCCGTTCGAACTGACGAACGCCCAGAAGCGGGTGATCCGCGAGATCGAGCGCGACATGGCCAGGCCGATCGCCATGAACCGCCTGGTCCAGGGCGATGTCGGCTCCGGCAAGACGCTGGTGGCGCTCGCATCGATGATGGTTGCCATCCACAACGGCTATCAGGCCGCGCTGATGGCGCCGACCGAGATCCTTGCCGAGCAGCACTACCTGGTGCTGACCCGCTGGGCGGAGCAACTCGGGCTCGAGACGGCGCTGTTGACCGGGAGCCTGACGGCCAAGGAGAAGCGGGCGGCGAGGGAGCGGATCGCGTCGGGGCAGGCGCACATCGCGATCGGAACGCACGCACTGATCCAGGAGGACGTCGAGTTCGCCAAGCTCGGGCTGGTCGTCGTTGACGAGCAGCACCGGTTCGGCGTTCTGCAGCGGGCGGCCCTCAGAGACAAGGGCTTGAATCCGGACGTCCTGGTGATGACCGCGACTCCGATTCCGAGGACGCTGGCGCTGACGGTCTACGGCGATCTCGATCTGTCGGTCATCGATGAGATGCCGCCGGGTCGGAAGCCGATCAAGACTCATCTGAAGGCGACGAGCGAGCGCCCGAGAGTATACGACGCGGCCAGAAAGCTGATCAACGAGGGCAGGCAGGTGTACATAGTCTGCCCGCTCGTCGAGGAATCCGAGAAGCTGCAGGTCAAGGCGGCCACGGAGCTCGCCGAACATCTGCAGCGCGACGTCTTCCCGGACATCGCACTCGGCCTTCTGCACGGGCAGATGAAGCCGGCCGAAAAAGACGATATTATGCGCAGGTTCAGGGACGGCGAGATTCAGGTTCTCGTCTCCACGACCGTCATCGAGGTCGGTGTCGATGTCCCGAATGCCTGTGTGATGCTGATAGAGGACGCCGAACGGTTTGGACTGGCGCAACTCCACCAGCTCAGAGGCAGGGTAGGGCGTGGAGAGCACCAGTCTTTCTGTGTGCTTATATCAGACCCGAATACCGACGATGCACGGCAGCGCATGGATGTCATGGTCCGTACCTGCGATGGTTTCGAGATCGCGGAGGAGGACCTGAGGATCCGAGGGCCGGGAGAGTTCTACGGGACGCGCCAGAGCGGCGTGCCCTCGCTCCGGATAGCCAACATCCTGAGGGACGTGGATATCCTGGAGATGAGCCGCGAGGATGCCTTCGAGTTGATCAAGGCCGACCCGAAGCTCTCCGCGTCCGTACATCGGGATCTCAGGGACATAATCAAGAAGCGCTTCGAAGGCAGTGACCTGGTCACGGTGAGCTAAGGAGTTGGGAAGTAACGAGTAATGAGTAACCGGATTCCCTTTACTCATTGCTCCTTACTCGTTATCCGTCATGAAACGTGCGATCTATCCGGGCAGCTTCGATCCCGTCACGAACGGCCATCTGGACATCGTCCAGCGGGCCGCAAGTGTGTTTGACGAGGTCATAGTCGCCGTGTCCCTGAACATCGGGAAGAGCCCGATGTTCACGATCGAGGAGCGCAAGGAGATGCTCGTCGAGGCGTGCGCGGGCTTCCCGAATGTGCGGGTCGAGTCGTTCACCGGGCTCCTGGTGAGGTATGCCGAGGAGCACGGGGCGAACGTGATAGTGAAGGGCCTCCGAGCCCTCTCGGATTTCGAATTCGAGTTCGAGATGGCCCTCATGAACCGCAGGCTGGATGAGGGTATCGAGACCGTGTTCATGATGACGAACGCCGAGTACTCGTATCTCAGTTCCAGCATCGTCAAGGAGGTCGCGCTCCTCGGCGGGTCCGTGGAGGGTCTGGTCCCGAAGATAGTGGAGGAATACCTGAGCAGGAAGCTCAGCAGTTCAGCATATAGTGTCGATGCCGGCGGCCGGGGCCGTTCCGGTTTGAGGAGGCGATCAGAATAGATACTCTAGAGCTACTTGAGAAACTTGAGGAATTGATCGACAACAGCAGGCGGTTCATGAACACCGTGTTCGTGAACGAGGACGAGGTCTTCAGCCTGATCGGCAAGATCCGCGCGTCTCTCCCTGAGGACGTGAAGGCTGCCGGCCGGATCACCCGCGACGCGGACCATATCATCAGCGACGCCAAGGAGCAGGCCGCCCAGATCATCGATCAGGCCAGGGCCGAGGGCGCCAGGATAGTCGAGGACGCCAGAGCCCAGGCATCCCAGTTGGTCGATAGCAGCGAGATCAAGAGGCTGGCGACCGCCCAGGCGAAGGAGATCATCGCATCCGCTGAGGATGAGGCTCGAACCACCAAGGCCGGCGCTGATGAGTATGCCAAGGAAGTGCTGAACGATCTGGAAGGCTTCGTGACCAAGGTTCTGAACACCATTCAGCGTGGCCGTGACAAACTCGGCTACAAAGGCGGCGCAGCGGAGGGTGAAGATGAGTAGCAAGCCCATGGAGGGCATCTATGCCCGTGCCCGTGCAGCCCACAAGAAGGTAGTCCTGCCGGAAGGTCACGATCCGCGAGTGGTCAAGGCGGCCGCCGCCGTCCGCGACCGGGAGATAGCCGTTCCCGTCCTGCTCGGAGCCCCTGATGTCGTTCAGGGTCTTGCCAAGGACCAGGATGTCGATATCTCCGGCATCGAGATCATCGATCCGGCGACATCGCCGAAGCGTCAGGAATACGCCGATCTACTCTACCAGCTTCGTCAGAAGAAGGGCATGACTCCCGAGCAGGCCTACGAGCTTGCGGGCAGTTCGCTCTACTATGGCGTGCTGATGATCAAGGCCGGCGAGGCTGACGGCGAGGTATCCGGCGCAACTCATTCGACCCCCGATACCGTGCGTCCTGCGCTTCAGATCCTGAAGACCGCGCCGGGGATCTCGATCGTATCGAGCTTCTTCGTCATGATCGTCCCGGACTCTCCTTACGGCGAGGAAGGACTCCTGCTCTACGCCGATTCCGGCTTGGTGATCAACCCCAATGCTAAGGAATTGGCGGAGATCGCTATCTGCACAGGGGATACCATGAAGGTCCTGTTCGGGCACGAGCCGAAGGTTGCGCTCCTGTCGTTCTCGACCAAGGGCAGTGCGTCTGACCCGCTCGTGGACAAGGTCGTCGAGGCTACTCGCATCGCCAAGGAGATGAGGCCGGACATGTGCATCGACGGAGAGCTCCAGGGCGACGCAGCATTGGTGCCGTGGGTCGGCGAGAAGAAGGCTCCGGGAAGCCCGGTAGCCGGACACGCTAACGTACTGATCTTCCCCGACCTCCAGGCCGGGAACATCGCCTACAAGCTCACAGAACGCCTCGCAAAGGCGGAGGCCTACGGACCGGTCCTGCAGGGCGTGGCCAGGCCGGTGAATGATCTTTCCAGGGGCTGCGACTGGGAGGATATCGTAAACGTCACGGCGATCACCGCCGTTCAGGCAACACAGAGCGCGTAATGAGCAACGAGCAATGAGTAGACGCGCGTTTCGGCTACTCGCTACTCGTTTACCTTGAGGGAGAAAATGTTAGTCTTCGTTGTTAATGCTGGCAGTTCAACGCTGAAATACCAGCTCATTGATATGTCGAACGAGCAAGTCGTTGCCAAGGGCAACGCCGAGAGGATCGGTTCCGGCGGCGTGCTCACACATCAGACAACCGGCAAGGACAAGGTCAGGACCGAGGCGGACATCCCCGATCATACGGTGGCGATGCGCTTGGTCTTCGATGCCCTCACCGATCCGACAACCGGCGCGATCAAGGATGTCTCGGAGATCACCGCGATCGGTCATCGAGTCGTGCACGGCGGCGAGTCGTTCTCCAAGTCCGTCAAGATCGATCAAACGGTCATCGACACGGTCGCCAAGCTGAGCGAGCTGGCCCCGCTTCACAATCCGCCCAACCTGATGGGCATCGACGCGGCGATGAAGCTCATGCCGGATGCTCCCCAGGTGGCGGTGTTCGACACGGCGTTTCACCAGACTATCCCGAATTTCGCCTACATCTACGCCCTACCGTACGATCTCTATGAGGAGCACGGCATCAGGCGGTACGGCTTCCACGGCACTTCGCACAAGTACGTAGCCGCTCGCGCCACCAGGATGCTGGAAGAGCAGGGCATTCCCGTGGAGAAGCAGAGAGTGGTCACCTGCCACATCGGCAACGGCGTGAGCTTCACGGCGGTCAAGGGCGGCAAATCGGTCGACACCAGCATGGGCCTCACGCCGGTCGAGGGACTGGTCATGGGCACCCGATGCGGAGACATCGATCCCGCTATCCTGCCGTTCCTGCAGAAGACATTCGGCTACAGCGCCGACGATGTGGACAACCTGATCAACAAGAAGAGCGGCCTGCTCGGTATCACCGGCATAAGCAACGACATGCGCGACATCGAGGACAGCGCGGCGGCCGGCCATGAGCGGGCCAGGCTGGCGCTGGAGATATTCTGCTATCGGGGAAGAAAGTACATCGGCGCATACGCAGCGGCGATGGGCGGCCTCGATGCCGTCGTCTTCACCGCAGGGATCGGCGAACATTCGCCTCTGGTACGGTCGATGATGTGCAGGGACCTGGAGTTCCTCGGTATCAAGCTCGACCCCGAGAAGAACGAGAACTGCAAGGGCGAGTGCGACGTCAGCACCGGCGATGCCGCCACACGTATCCTAGTGATTCCGACCAACGAGGAGTTGGCGATCGCGAGGGAGACGGCCCGCATCGTAACGGGCGCGAACAGCCAGTGAGACAATGAAACTCGATCTTTCTGAGATAGCACAACATGTCGGTATGCGCTCGACGCAGGAGATCAACGAGCCCTGCTTTGCCGAAGACGAAGAGTTGGAGTGCGTCTCGCCGGTTACCGGCGTCATCGAGGTGACCAACAGCGGTTCGCTCCTGCTCATCCACGGCAAAGTGAAGACCGAGATCCGTCTGCAGTGCGGACGCTGCGTATCCGATATGATCATGCCCGTCGAAGGTGAGATCGACGAGCAGTTCCGCCTGGTTCACCTTGGAGACTCGATCGTGGCAATGCCCGAGGACGAAGAGGATACCGATCAGGAGCTGGTTAACAACAATATACTTGACCTGGAGGAACTTATCAGGCAGAATTTGCTGGTCGGGATTCCGATCCAGCCGCTTTGCACACCGGACTGCAAAGGGTTGTGTCCCACGTGTGGGCAGAACTTGAACGCGGAACAGTGCAATTGCCCGCCGGAGACGCGTGAGTCTCCGTTCCAGGCACTTGCCGGTCTCCTCGAAGACGAAGACGAGGAATCGGAAGCGCAGTAGAACGGAGTGCGTTTGATCCGCACTCCTTCATAGACTATCCGCAGGGCTCTGCGGCTCCCCGGATCCGAGGATCCTAGGACCCTGGACCCCTCAGCGTGAAAGAGGTGAAACAACTTGCCGTTACCGAAAAGAAGACATTCCAGGACTCGTCGTGACAAGCGCAGGACGCATTACAAGCTGGTGGCCCCGAACGTCGTGGACTGCCCGCGATGCCATGCGCCTCACTTGCCGCACCACGTATGTCCGAGTTGCGGCTTCTATAACGGACGACTGGTCCTTGAAGTCAAGGATAAAGAAAAAGCAGAGTAGCGAAGGGAATTTCTCCGCATGAAGATCGCGGTTGACGCAATGGGCGGCGACCACGCCCCGTTGGAAGTCGTGAAGGGAGCCGTCGAGGCTGTCGACCAGCACGGCATTTCGGTCGTATTGGTGGGCGATCGCAGCAAGATCGATCAAGAACTCGCCAAGTACCCCGGCGCCGAGTCCAGGTTGGAGGTTGTACATGCCTCCGATGTCGTCGCAATGGACGACCATCCGACGAACGCCATTCGCAAGAAGGACTCGTCGATAGTTGTAGCCGTCAATCTCGTCAACTCGGGAGATGCTCAGGCCATGGTCAGCGCCGGGAACACCGGAGCGGCCATGGCCGTTGCTACCCTGAAGTTCGGCCGCATACCCGGTATCGAGCGTCCGGCCATCGCCTCCATCATCCCCTCGATGGGCTGCAGAGTCGTACTCCTTGACGCGGGCGCCAACGTGGACTGCGACGTCCACAACCTCATGCAGTTCGCCATGATGGGCTGCACCTATGCCGAGCGCGTCTTCGGCATACCGAATCCCCGTGTCGGTCTCCTCAGCATCGGCGAGGAGGCGACCAAGGGCGACAAGCTGACCAAGGCGACCAACGCCAGCCTGTCCAAGTCCGATGTCAACTTCGTCGGAAACGTCGAAGGCAAGGAGATCTTCAGAGGCGCGGCCGACGTCGTGGTCTGCGACGGGTTCGCCGGCAACATCGTGCTGAAGGTCGCCGAGGGCGTCGCCGAGTTCGCCACGGCCGTCTTCAAGCAGGAAATCAGACGCAGCATCCTCGCCAAGATCGGCAGCTTATTCCTCTTACCAGCCTACAAACGCGCCAAGGTTCACCTCGATTATGCCGAATACGGCGGCGCACCGCTGCTGGGGACCAACGGCATATGCATCATCAGCCACGGTAGATCGAATGCTCAGGCAATCCGGAATGCCATTCGTGTGGCGGCATCGGCCGTTGAGAACGATGTGGTAGGATGCATCACCAATGCGGTCAAGCAGAAGGAACTTGTCGCCAGTTAGGTGAAACCACATATGGGATCGACCTCACCACCCTGGTTACTCCCTTGACGAGGGAGTGGGGCCCAAAACAACCCATGGGACGGAGAGTTAATGGCATCTGAATTGCGCGGCGCCGGCATTGTCGGCATAGGGTCGTATGCGCCACCCAAAGTCTTGACCAACGCCGATCTCGAGAAGATCGTTGATACCACCGATGAATGGATCGTTACCCGTAGCGGTATCAGAGAGCGCCACGTCGTGGAGAACGGCGAGGTCACATCGGATTTGGCCGTACAAGCCGCCAAGCGAGCGCTTGACTCGGCAGGACTGACACCCGAGGACATCGACCTCATCGTCTGCGCCACCATTACCGGCGACATGCCGTTCCCCGCCACATCCTGTGTTGTCCAGACCAAGCTGGGGATAGCCGGTAGGCCGGCATTCGACCTCCAGGCAGGCTGTTCCGGGTGGGTCTATGCCCTCACGACCGCAACCCAGTTTGTACGCGCGGGCACGTATGACCATGTGCTCGTTATCGGCGCAGATATCCTCACCAGCGTGACCGACTGGACTGACCGTTCCACCTGCGTGCTGTTCGGCGATGCCGCTGGCGCGGCGATCATCGGACCGGTGGCCGATGGCGCGGGAGTGCTCGCCACTCACCTTGGCGCGGACGGCTCCGGAGGCGATCTGCTCAAGATCGACGCCGGTGGATCGAAGCTTCCCGCTACTGAGGAGACAGTCCGCGACCGCCTGCACTTCATCAAGATGGAAGGGCGCGAGGTGTTCAAGTTCGCGGTCAAGATCCAGGGCGAGGCCGTGGTGAAGGTGCTCGAGTCGTGCGGCATAGCGCCGGAGGAAGTTGACCTCTTCGTGCCGCATCAGGCGAACATCCGCATCATCGAATCGGCGGCTCAGCGCCTGAACCTCCCGCCCGAGAAGGTCTTCATCAACGTTGACAAGTACGGCAACACGTCCGCGGCATCGATTCCTCTGGCGCTCGATGAGGCGTACAGGAGCGGCAGGATCAAAGAGGGCGACGTCATCGTCACCGTCGGCTTCGGCGCCGGCCTTACCTGGGCGTCCGCCGTCGTGAAGTGGACGCTTCCCGCAGTATAGAACGCACACAAAGCGCAGACAGCATCGGAGCATCGTTCCGTGCCGTCTGCGTTTCTATGAGGACCAAGTTATGGCCAAACTAGCATTCGTGTTTCCCGGCCAGGGATCGCAGTCCGTGGGCATGGGCAAGGATCTCTACGATCGCTTCCCCGAGGTCCGTGAGGTCTACGACAGGGCCGACGAGATACTCGGCTTCCCCGTCAGCAAGCTGTGCTTCGAGGGCCCGGAGGAGGACCTGCGCCTCACGTCGAACACTCAGCCTGCGCTCTTCACGACAAGCGTGGCGTGTCTCCGTCTCCTGGAGAAGGAAGGCATCCGGCCCGACGCGACCGCCGGCCACAGCATCGGTGAGTATGCGGCACTCGTGGCGGCCGGAGCCGTCAGCTTCGAGGATGCGCTGCCGCTGGTGCGCAGGCGCGGCGAACTGATGCAGGCCGCCGGGACCGGTTGCCCCGGGACGATGGCCGCGATCATCGGCCTCAGCACCGAGCAGGTTCGCGACGTGGTCGGCCGAGCGCAGGATGCAGGGATCGTGGATGTGGCGAACTACAACTCGCCCGGTCAGGTAGTCGTCTCCGGCGAGGTCAAGGCCGTCGAAGCCGCGTCCGAGTACGCGAAGGAAGCCGGGGCCAAGCGGGTGATGCCGCTGAACGTGAGCGGCGGATTCCACTCGAGGCTCATGCAGTCCACAGCCGACCAGCTTGCGGTCGAGCTTGCGAATACGCCGTTCAGGGACGCCGAGATTCCGATCGTAGCCAATGTCACGGCCGACTATGTCCGATCGGCCGGTGAGATACGTGAATCGTTGACAAAGCAGATCGCCGGAAGCGTGCGGTGGGACGAGTCTATCGAGCGCATGGTCGCCGATGGGATCGGCCTCTTCGTCGAAGTCGGTCCGGGCAAGGTCCTCGCGGGCCTGATCAAGCGCATCACCGATGCGGCGGAGGTCCGGAGCGTGGGCGATGCCGCCTCGTTCGACGGCTTTGTCTCATATTTGAGAGGAGATCAGCAGTCTTGAAACTGGAAGGAAAAGTTGCTATAGTAACCGGAGCGGGAAGGGAAGGCAAGGGCATCGGCCGCTATGTTGCCCTCGCCCTGGCTTCCGAGGGCGCCGATATCGTGATCGCCGATTACGTCATCGAGGCCGCCGAGGCTGTCGCCGACGAGGTGCGCAAGACAGGACGGAAGGCCGTCGCTGTCCAGGCGAATGTCGCCGTCCCCGACGATGCGGATGCGATCGTCCGGACGGCGATCGACGAGTTCGGTAAGGTAGACATATTGGTCAACAACGCCGGCATCACCCGGGATGCGCTCATCCCGAGGATGTCCGAGCAGGAATGGGATGCGGTGATCGACACCAACCTGAAGGGCACCTTCAACTGCACGAAGGCGGTCACGCGCACCATGCTGAAGCAGAAAAGCGGCAAGATAGTCAATGTTGCTTCCGTGATGGGGATCATCGGAAACCCCGGGCAGGCGAACTACTCCGCATCGAAAGGCGGAGTGATCGCGCTCACGAAGACCACCGCCAGGGAGTTGGGCTCCCGCGGGATCAACGTGAACGCAGTCGCCCCCGGCTTCATCCAGACCGCCATGACGGAGGAGCTGGCGGACAGTGTCCGTGAGAGCATAGCAAAGCAGATACCGTTGAACAGACTCGGGACTTCCGAGGACGTGGCCCGGCTGATCCTGTTCCTTTGCACTGAAGACTCGAGCTACATCACCGGCCAGGTTATTAACGTTGACGGTGGAATGGTAATGTGAGGAGGTGAACAAGTGTCAACATTCGATCGCGTGAAGAAGGTAGTCGTAGAGCAGCTTGACGTAAACGAGGACGAGGTCAGCCCGACCGCATCGTTCGTGGACGATCTGGGAGCGGACTCCCTCGACGTCGTAGAGCTGGTCATGGGTCTCGAGGAGGAGTTCGACATCGAGATCCCGGACGAGGATGCCGAGAAGATCGGCACCGTCGCCGACGCAGTCAGCTACATTGAAGAGAAAGCCAAGGGTTAGAGCCTAACCTTTCAGCACGCGAGGACTCACCCTCCCCGCACCCTCTTCCGTGAGGCGAGGGAGTATGGGAAGGGTGAGTCCTCGCCACACCATCCGAGGAGATTCATGGAGAGAAGAAGGGTCGTAGTTACGGGTATGGGGCCGGTTACACCGATCGGCACCGGACACGAGGCCTACTGGAAGGCGCTGCTGGATGGGGTGTCCGGCGCGGGTCCCATCACCCATTTCGACGCGTCCGGCTACAGCACCCGTATCGCCGCCGAGATCAAGGACTTCGATCCCGAGCAGTACATGGAACGCAAAGAGGCGAAGCGGATGGACCGCTTCGTCCAGTATGCCGTCGCCGGCGCAAGGCTGGCCATCGAGGATTCGCGCCTCGACATGGCATCCACCGATGCCAACATGGTCGGCGTGCTGATCGGCTCCGGCATAGGTGGAACCGGTACGTGGGAAGAGCAGCACCGCACTCTCATCGAAAGAGGGCCGGGTAGAGTGAGCCCGTTCTTCGTGCCGATGCTGATTTCGGACATGGCTTCCGGCCAGGTGTCGATGATCTACGGCGCGAAGGGCCCGAACCTTGCCGTTACCTCCGCCTGCGCCACCGGAACGCACGCCATCGGAGAAGCGACCGAGATCATTCGGCGAGGCGCTGCCAACGTGATGATCGCCGGCGGCTCCGAAGCGGCAATCACCCCGATGGCGGTAGCGGGTTTCTGCTCCATGAAGGCGATGACGACCCGGAACGACGATCCCTTGCACTCCAGCAGGCCGTTCGATCTGAACCGAGACGGTTTCCTGATGGGCGAGGGCGCCGGCGTCATCATCCTGGAGGCGCTCGACCACGCTCTCGCGCGCGGTGCGACGATCTACGGCGAGGTCGTCGGTTACGGTATGAGCGGCGACGCCTACCACATCACCGCCCCGGCTCCCGGCGGTGAGGGAGCAGCCCGCTCCATGTCAGCGGCCCTGTCGAACGCCGGTCTGAAGCCCGAGGACGTCGACTACATCAATGCCCACGGCACATCGACCGATCAGAACGACAAGTATGAGACCGCTGCGATCAAGACAGTATTCGGCGACTATGCCTACAAGGTCGCCATCAGCTCGACCAAGTCCATGACCGGTCATCTTCTCGGCGCAGGCGGAGCTATAGAAGGCATCGCGTGCCTCTACGCCATCAATTCCGGTATGATCCCGCCGACCATGAACTACGAGACGCCTGATCCCGAGTGTGACCTCGACTACACGCCGAACAAGCCGAGAAGCATGCAGGTCCGAGTGGCGATGTCCAACTCGTTCGGCTTCGGCGGCCACAATGCGACCCTGATCTTCTCTCGCTACGAATAGACACAAGCGGGCGTAAGTGCTAGACTATGAAGACTGCAGTCCGCAGTCTGCCGTCTGCAGTCAGTCTATTCAAGATGAATGGGGGCGATTAGATGCAGTTCTGCCCAAGATGTGGCTCTCGCAACCAGGATGAGCGTGCAGCGTGCTGGAAGTGCTTCGGCCAGCTCCAGAAGTCGGACAGCAAGAAGGCGCAGCACATTCTGCTGACGGATAAGGATGCGCCGGCTGCCGCAGTCCATGCGACACCCGAACCGGCGGTCGAAGAAGCTCCTGCGGTGGTTGCGCCGATTCCCGAACTCGCCGAGCCCGAGCCGGCCCCTGAGCCGCCGGTCCTCGATTTCAGCGTTGCTCCGCCGGTCTCTGAGCCCGAACCCGCTCCTCAGGTGGCCTCATTCGGCGACATCATCGTGCCGTCGCCGTCGTTTGACACCGCGGATCAGGGAACTGAAGATGAAGACGATGCTCCGCAAGCCGTGCCCATACTCGGCTTGGTGAACCTGCCGGAGGACGAGCAGGAGCCCGACACTCAGACATTGGATCTGGGAAGCGCCGAATCCGTCCCGGTCTTCGGCATCGAGGGACTCTCCGATGAGCCGCTTGCAGCCGCGACCGGTACCGATGCCGCCGATGAGACCGGTGATGCGTCGGTGCCGTGGTGGCTCGCCCAAGACGAGGCAGAGGACGACTCCACCGATGCGCCGGCCGGTTCGACTCTCGACCTGGATGACGGCGGTCTGCAGTTCATATCCCTTGATGATACCGATGCCGTCGGCCCGTCCGAGGACGAAGATCCCGATTCACAGAAGTCGCCGCCGGACGCCTGATATGGCGCATCCGTAGGAGAGTGACTCGTTTTGCCGGGCCGTGGGCGCGCAGATGCTCACGGCCTCGGTTGCATGTTAGCGCAGGGAGTTCAGGCTGCTGCCCGCGACGTGACAGCCTGAACCAACGTCGTGACGGCCGCGCCTACGTGTCGGCTGCCACTGAAAAACAGAAAGCGAGGGTGAGGTAACCGTGTCTATCTCAGAGAGAGCGAAGAAAGCCAGTCCGTCGCCGACCCTGGCGATCACGGCAAAGGCCAAGCAGATGAAGGCCGAAGGAATCGACGTCATCAGTTTCGGAGCAGGTGAGCCGGATTTCGACACACCGCAGAACGTGAAGGACGCCACCATCAAGGCGCTTCAGGCGGGCATGACCAAGTACACTCCGACTTCGGGGACTCCCGAACTGAAGCAGGCCATCTGCGCGAAGCTCAAGAGAGACAACGGGCTCGAGTACACGCCCTCTCAGATCATCGTCTCCATCGGCGCCAAGCACTCGCTCTACAACGCGATGCTCGCGCTCTGCGATCCCGGTGACGAGGTGATCATTCCCGCGCCGTACTGGGTAAGTTATCCGGAGATGGTCAAGCTGGCGGACGGCGTCCCTGTCTACGTGCAGACGGACGAGAGCACCGGCTTCCGCATGACGCCGGATATGCTTCGTGCGGCGATCACTCCGAAGACGAAGGCCCTCGTGCTGAACAGCCCGAGCAACCCGACCGGCGCTATCTACGATCCGGCGGCCATCGAAGAGATCGCGAAGATCGCAGTCGAGAATGGCATCTATGTGATCTCCGACGAAATCTATGAGAAGTTGGTCTACGGCGACAACAAGATGGTCAGCATCGCATCCTTCGGCGACGAGATCAAGAAGCTGACGGTCACGATCAACGGCCTGTCGAAGAGCCACTCGATGACCGGATGGCGCGTGGGATATACTGCCGCCGAGCAGGAGATCATCAGCGGCATGTCGCGCATCCAGGACCACAGCACGTCGAACCCCGTCTCGTTCGTACAGGCGGGTGCTATCGAGGCGCTCTGCGGTCCTCAGGATGCCGTCGAGGAGATGCGCAAGGCGTTCGACGAGCGCCGGAAGGTGATCGTAGACGGCCTGAACGCGATCCCCGGAATCGTCTGTCCGAATCCCGGCGGCGCGTTCTACGTCTTCCCGAACGTGTCCGCGTATTACGGCAAGTCGTTCAACGGCAAGACCATCAGTGGCTCGGACGAGTTCGGTGCGTTCCTGCTCGAAGAGGCGAAGGTCGCGGTCATACCGGGCTCCGGCTTCGGCGCCGACTCGAACATCCGACTGTCCTACGCTACTTCGATGGACAACATCAGGAAGGGCATCCAACGCATCGGCGAGGCCGTCGCAAAGCTGGGTTAGCAGGACCTGTCTGAGATCGATGCTCCTGCAGCAGAGCTAGCGGCGCTACCAAAGCCCGCGGACTCTCGTGTAGGGAACGCCCGCCGTCGCGTTCCGTCGTGGTGGATACATGCAACCGACGGAACGGGACAGCGTCCGTTCCCTACATACCAGGGTTGTACCCTGGCGCGAGATGATGCTTTGGCGACTGCTGCCGAAGCGCATATGGTTGCTCGTATCGGGATCTCCGCTTTGCCGAGATCCCGATACACGAAACGAATGGGGGAATGGGAGAGTGGGAGCGCTCGATGCTCCCATTCCCCCATTCTCCCACTCCGAGAGAGTGGATACCTATGGCACTAAGCGATTTCGAGAAGCTGGCTCGGCGGCTCAAGGTCAAGAAGGCTGACCACGCCGTCCTCCGACAGGCGCTCACGCACAAATCATACCTCGGCGAGGTCGCAGGGCTCGAGAGCAACGAGCGACTCGAGTTCCTGGGCGACTCCGTTTTGGGGCTGATCGTCGCAGAGCATCTCTACTCCAAGTTCTCCGAGAAGCAGGAGGGTGAACTGGCTAAGGCAAAGGCCGTGACGGTCAGCGAGCCCATCCTCGCCGAAGCCGCGAAGAAGATAGGCCTGTCTTCGGCCCTGCTCCTGAGTACCGGAGAGGACCAGTCCGGCGGCAGGAACCGCTCGTCGATCCTTGCCGACGCATTCGAGGCGGTCGTCGCCGCGGTGTATCTCGTGGGCGGGCTCGATGCTGCTCGCCAACTCGTGCTCAAAGCGCTCGGCCCGCTGCTCGATGACATCGAGCGCGAGGAACATCACCGCAACTACAAGTCGATCCTCCAGGAGATCAGCCAGAGTCGGTACAAGAAGGCCCCCAGATACGTTGTCGTTGCCGAGTCGGGTGCCGATCATGACAAGACTTTCGTAGTCGAGGCCCAGCTCGACGGTGTTCCGCTGGGCAGAGGAACGGGTAAGAGCAAGAAGCAGGCGGAGCAGGCAGCCGCATTGGAGGCGCTGCAGCATCCAAAGTGTGAGATTCCCAAGGAGGACAAGAAGAAATGAGCGAGCACCGTGCGGACATCGGGGTCTACGGCGGATCGGGTTTCTACGAGTTTCTGTCGGACGTCGAGGAGATCAAGGTCGAGACACCGTACGGAGCGCCGAGTGACCTCATCGCCCTTGCAACCGTCGGCGGGAAGAGAGTTGCCTTCCTTCCGAGACACGGACGCCTGCACAGCCTGCCTCCGCACATGATCCCGTACCGCGCGAACGCCTACGCCATGAAGCAGTTGGGAGTCAACCGGATCATCGGCCCCGCGGCGGTCGGAAGTCTGCAGGCCCATATCAAGCCGGGCGATTTCGTCGTCTGCGACCAGTTTGTGGACCGGACTCACGGTCGCGCGGATACGTTCTACGAGGGGCCGGTAGCCGTGCACATCATGGGCGCGGACCCTTACTGCGAGCACCTGCGCCGCTTGGCGGTCGAGGTGATCGAGTCGCACGGCATCACCGTGCATGACGGCGGCACGGCGGTAGTGATCCAGGGACCGAGGTTCTCGACCCGCGCGGAGAGTTCCTGGTTCACGAAGATGGGGTGGTCGGTGGTCAATATGACCCAGTACCCCGAGGTGATCCTCGCCCGTGAGCTCGGCATGTGCTACGTCAATATCTCGCTCATCACCGACTACGATGCGGGCTGCGTCGGGCAGGAGGGCGTGGAGCCCGTGACCGCTGAAGAGATCGTCAAGGTTCTCCACCAGAACAATCGTCGCGTGCGAGAGGTGATCCTCGACATGATCGAGCGGATGCCGATCGGCCCGTGCGACGAGTGTGTGCGCGCTATGGAGCACGCTAGGTTGGAGTGATTGGTGATTTCGGATTGCGGATTTGGGATTTCGGATTGGGGATTGGCCGGCGGTAGTCGTGCCTGCGTGCCGGCCAGGGGAGGACTTGCAAGTTGACCACGGACATCAGACCGGTTGGGTGGGAAGACGGCAAGGTCAAGCTGATCGATCAGACCGCCATCCCGGACCAGTTCAACATCGTGGAATACACCGACTACCATGCGGTCGCGGACGCCATCCGCACGATGGTCGTGCGCGGCGCTCCCGCGATCGGCGTCACGGCCGCGCTCGGCGTGGCGCTCGGGGCGCGACGGATCGAGGCCTCCGATCCTGACGAGTTCATGCGCCGGTTCGAGGACATCGCGGACGAGTTCCGCTCCACACGTCCCACCGCCGTCAACCTCTTCTGGGCCATCGACCGAATGCTCGGGACCGCCAGGACGAGCCTCGACAAGCCTCTCCCGGAGGTCCGGCGCATCCTGGAAGAGGAGGCGGTCGCCATTCTCAACGAAGACATCGAGATCAACCGCGCGCTCGGGCGGAACGGCGCCGAAGTGCTCAACGACGGCTGGACCGTGCTGACCCACTGCAACGCCGGCGCGCTCGCCACCGCGGGTTACGGCACTGCCCTCGGAGTCATCCGAGCTGCGGTCGAGTCCGGCAAGCGGATCAGGGTCCTCTCGGATGAGACTCGTCCGCGCCTGCAGGGGATGAGGCTCACCGCCTGGGAGCTCGCTCGCATCGGAGTGCCGGTCACCATCATCACCGACAACATGGCAGGGTGGGCGATGTCGCGCGGCATGGTGGACTGCGTGGTCGTCGGCGCTGACCGCATCGCCTCGAACGGCGACACGGCGAACAAGATCGGCACGTACGGCGTGGCGGTCCTGGCGAAGGCGCACGGCGTCCCGTTCTACGTCGCGGCGCCCATATCCACCGTGGACTTCTCGATCTCCGACGGCTCGCACATCCCGATCGAGGAGCGGTCGGAGTGCGAGGTAACGCACATCGGTGATCTCCGCATCGCGCCGGAGGGGGTCTGTGCGTGGAATCCGGCGTTCGACGTCACACCGGCGGAGTACGTGACCGCCGTCATCACCGAACTGGGCATCATCCCGCCGAAGCAGCTTGAGGGATACAGAGCATACGGCAGGTAGTCGGAATGACAGGCTGCGAACCAAGAGTGGCAAACTGTGTCAAATACCCCTGAGGCTCATCAGATATCCGAAACGTGAGAGGAGCAGATCGCATGGCATCCAACCTGGCGGCGTCCAGCCTGATACGCGACATCCCGGACTTCCCGCAGCCGGGCATCATCTTCAAGGACATCACCCCGGTCCTGCAGGACCCCGGGGCGCTCCGTGAGGTCATCGGCGAGTTCTGCAAGTACGCCGAGGCGAAGGCCCCCGATGTCATCGTAGGGATCGAGTCGCGCGGCTTCATGTTCGGCACGCCGGTCGCCGTGGCGCTCGGCAAGGGCTTCGTGCCGGTCCGCAAGATCGGGAAGCTGCCTCACGACACCGTCAGGTGTGAGTACTCCCTGGAGTACGGCACGAACACCGTCGAGATGCACCGCGACGCGATCCTACCCGGCCAGAGAGCGCTGATCGTGGACGACCTGCTTGCGACCGGCGGCACGGCAGCGGCGGCGGCACGACTCGTGGAAGAGCTCGGCGGCCAGGTCGTTGGGCTCGCGTTCCTTGTCGAACTGAGTTTCCTGAAGGGCCGCGACAAGCTCCAGGGCTACGATATCGAGACCTTAGTCACTTACTGAGTGCGAGGCATATGATACACATCGCTCTAGTGGTAGCGTCAAATTCCGCCATGTAGGAGCGGCTTCCCAGCCGCGAATGCCCACGTAACGCAACGAATTCGGGGATCGGAATCTCCTCCTGCAACGCTCTTGAAATACGCTCTCGGAGGCGTGATGACTACCAATCCGGTTATACCCCGGACCTTCGCATGTTGCTGCAGGGGAGTGACTCCCGGAGTCCCGGGCTTTGACCAGGGGTGGGTCTGCTCCGTCTGCAACCGCGTGGTGGTGTGCCGATCGTGTCTGGCGCGTGTGAGGTCCATGAGGCAGCGAAAGCCCGTCTGCCGCGACTGCGCCGCAACCTCAACGAGTCGGAACCACCTCGCCTGAACGCGATCCCGCCCTCCGTTTGACAACACCTCCGGCCGATCCTATAATCGGCGCAGGGGGTGCCGCAGATGCTCGAACGACTCTTCAAGCTCAAAGCGAACAACACGGACGTCAAGACTGAGGTCATCGCCGGGGTTACCACGTTCATGACGATGGCCTACATCATCTTCGTCAACCCGACGATCCTCGAGGCCGCCGGACTGCCAAAGGTCCCGACCGTCGCCGCAACCGCTCTCGCCGCCGCAATTCCGACGCTGTTGATGGGGCTACTCGCGAACTACCCGTTCGCGCTGGCAAGTGGGATGGGGCTCAACGCCGCGCTCGCCTACACGGTCGTCGTCGGCATGGGACTCCCCTGGCAGACCGCCATGGGCATCATCTTCGTCGAGGGATTCATCATCGCAGTCCTGGTGGTGACGAGGGTTCGGCAGTCGGTGATGCACGCTATCCCGATGAGTCTCAAGCGGGCCATCGGAGTCGGCATCGGCCTGCTGATCGCATACCTCGGCCTGCAGAGCGCGGGCTGGATCGTCGGCAACCAGGTGACGCTCACCAGCTTCGGGTCGTTCCACGACAAGAAGGCGCTGGTCGCCGCGGTCGGACTGGTGCTTACGGCGGTGCTGATGGCCTGGGGAGTGCGCGGCGCGATACTGATCGGCATCCTGGGGACCTCCGTACTCGCGCTGGCGACGGGGCAGGGGAGCATCCCTCAGCAGTGGATCGGCATGCCCGACTTCTCAACATTCGCGCAGTTGGACATCCTCGGCGCATTGAGACTCAGCCTGCTCGCCACCATCTTTGCGTTCCTCATCACCGACTTCTTCGATACGATGGGCACGGTAATCGCCATCGGCGGGGAGGCCGGCTTCACCGATGAGAAGGGCAGGCTGCCGAGGCTCGGGCGTGTGCTGATGGTCGACTCGTTCGCGGCCATGTGGGGCGGCATCTGCAGCGCCAGTTCCGCCACGACGTATATCGAGAGCGCGGCGGGTGTATCGGTCGGAGGTCGGACCGGCCTCACGTCCGTGGTGACCGGAATTCTCTTCTTGTCGGCGGTGTTCATCGCTCCGGCGATCAGCATCGTCCCGGCGGTCGCCACCGCTCCGGCGCTGATCATCGTCGGGCTGCTGCTCATGATCCTTGCCAGAGAGATACCGTTCGATCAGATCGAGGAGTCGCTGCCGGCGTTCCTGATCATGATCGGTATCCCGCTGTCACTCAGCATCTCCCGCGGGATCGGCTACGGGTTCATCGCGTACGTGCTCATCAAACTCCTGCGTGGCAAGGCGCGGGAGGTCCACCCCCTGATGCTGGCGGTATCGGTCCTGTTTGCACTGAGCTTCGCGCTGTAGTGTCTGCGCTGCGGCACTACGGATTTCGCCGAAATCTCCTCTCGCGAATCCGTTGACAACGGCGCAGTGCTGTGGTACAATTCAGAGTACCGACACGGGGATGTGGCGGAATGGCAGACGCGCTTGGTTGAGGGCCAAGTGTCCGCAAGGACATGAGAGTTCAACTCTCTCCATCCCCACCAGTTCAAGTGGGGAGTATAGAGCGCGGAGTGTGGAGCACTCTACACTCTGTACTCCCCACTCTACACTTCACATGGGCGATTGGCTCAGGGGGAGAGCGCTTCCTTCACACGGAAGAGGTCGTTGGTTCAAATCCAACATCGCCCACCAATCAAGTCGGAAGTGGAAAGGGCAAAGTAGGTAGACTACCTACTTTGCGGCTACCAACTTCCGACTGATTCGCGGGAGTAGTTCAGTGGTAGAGCATCTGCTTCCCAAGCAGAATGTCGCGGGTTCGAATCCCGTCTCCCGCTCCAACAAGTTGGTAGCGGAAAGTACAAAGTAGGTAAATCGGATCACTGACTTCCTACTTGCCACTTTCCATCCGAGGCGTGGTACCCAAGTGGTAAGGGAGCGGTCTGCAAAACCGTTATGCACCGGTTCGAATCCGGTCCACGCCTCCATTTTTGTGCCTGCCCCACGCTGATCCTCACCCGTTAGATCGTCGTTTCTTCCCAACTGCTCCACTTGAAGATCGCCAGCATCACCAGGCCCGAAAGGATCGATGTCGCCGACATCGAGATCCACGCGCCGACCGCCCCGAGTCCGAGTATGATCGACAGGTAGTAGGTCAGCGGCAGCCTCACTAGCCACATCGTGGCGATCGTGGCGATCGCAGGCGCGCGAGTCGCTCCGGCGCCCTGCAGCGCGCCGGTGAGGATCATCGAGAGCGCCAGGAACGGCTCGGAGATCGCGTTGATCCTGAGGTAGCTGACGATCAGCGCGACGACTTCCGGCTCACCGGGAGTGAACGATCGGGCCAGCGGCTCGGCGAACACGTAGAACACCAGACCGAACAGGCTCATGATCCATATGCCCTGCCACGCGGCCGCCCACGCGCTCTTCGTGGCCCTCTGAGGCTGCCCGGCGCCGAGGTTCTGGCCGACCATCGAGGTCGCGGCGGCGCTGAATGCGAACCCCGGCATGAACGCGAGCGCCTCGGTCCGGACTCCGGCGGTCAGGGCGGCGATGGCGTACGTGGCCTGCGGAGTCATGCCGAGGATCGAGTAGTAGGTCATCGACGCGCCGGTTCGGAGCAGCGCCTGGATCGCCGCCGGTGTGCCGATGCTCAGCACGCGGGCAAACCAGCGCCAGTCCGGCCTCCATCCGTTCCGCAGGCACCCGCCGTAAGGCGATCTGGCGAGGAAGAAGAGCAGCATCCCGGAGCCGACGACTCGCGATGTCACCGTTGCGATACCTGCACCGACGACGCCGAGGCGCGGGAACGGCCCGATGCCGAAGATGAGCAGGAAGTCTCCCACAATGCTGATCACCGTCACCACGCCCATCACGATGAGCGGCGTCCACATGTCTCCCATCCCACGGAAGACCCCCGTCAGGATGAGCAGCAGGTAGAACGGGGTGACGCCGAGCATGAGGATGTAGAAGTAGGTGATGCCGAGGCGCAGCGAGGCGCCCTCCGCTCCCATGTATACCAGTAGAGGCCGTGCGAGCGCCACGAGGAGCACACCGGAGATCAGCGATCCGATCACGCCGAGCAGTATCGACTGACGTATGCTCTCCTCCGTATTCTGCGGTTCGTCCGCGCCGATGAACCTGGCGACCAGTGCCGTGGTGCCGACGCTCACCGCTGTGACGACCGCCATCAGCACCATGTTCACTTGGCCGGCCAGTCCGACTCCGGTGAGTGCCGCGGCTCCGAGCCGCCCGACGAACGCCGCATCCAGCCAGCCGTTCGCCGTCTGGAGCAGCATCGTGATGACGGTCGGCCACGCAAGCCACCACACCGTGGCCCAGACGTGGTCGCTGCCTACGATGCGGTCTCTGGTAGTCGGTGTCGCCCCAAGTTGTGGTGCTCGTCCCTTCAAGGCATCCTCTTACTAACAAAACGGACGCACACGACGTGCGTCCGGCATCAGTCCGTACTTGTACTTCTACCCTTATTGTTACTCCGGAGGCTCGTCGGATTCCTTCGAGGCCCCCCGGTCCCTGATTCCGCGGAGTATCTCCTTGCCCGCGTATCTGCCTACGCCGAGAGCAAAGGCCGCGCCGACCGAAAGCTCGAGGCGGATTCGCTTCAGGAGCTTGAGCCCGTTTCGCTTGATCAGATCGAGGTCGGCGTCCAGGGTCTCCATGTCGAGTCCGGACTGGCTGAGGTACGACTCGGCGCTGTCCGTGGGAAGTGACCGCAGGATCCATCGGACTGCGAGCAGTACCACCGCGAGGTCGTCCATCTGGCCGATCACGGGGATGATCCCCGGGACGAGGTCTATCGGGCTGATCGAGTAGCCGAGAGCCGCCGTCAGGGCCGCGCGATGCCTCGCGGAGAGGTTGGGATCGCGCATGATCAGCCACGAGAGCTTTGCGTATTTCGGCAGCCGCTGGATGATCGCGGAGATATCGGCCGCGAGTGATGAACGATCGGTCATGCCCGAATTCTAGTAGCCGGATGGGGCCGTGTCAAGGTGAGGTGTTCAGGCCGTGCACCGGGAAGATGAGCCGCTTGATACTTGCGACGGCTTTCTCCGCGTCCGGTCGGACATTGTGCCGCTGGTGGCGCGTCATCGGGGGCTGAATCGTGTCGTGGAGGTGAGTGACGCCGTGCTCCGCCGCGTACTCGGCGGGTATCAGGTCGTCGATCTCGCGCTCGGCCATCAGGCTGTAGGCGAGCGTCCAAAGCCGCGGAACCGCCGTGAGGTTGTACCCGCCACCGCCGAACGCAACGACCGGTCGTCCAAAGCCGAGAATCCGTTCCACGAGAGCCGTGAAGCCTCTGCTGGTGAGGATCAGATGCGCGAGCGGGTCCGCGAAATGCGAATCGACGCCGAGTTGGGCGACGACGATCTCCGGGTCATACGCCTCGATCAGCGGCGGGACGATCTGGTCGAAGGCCCACAGGTAGACCTCATCCGTGGTCGATGGCGTGAGCGGCAGGTTTGCGGCATAGCCTTTGCCGTCGCCGACGCCGATCTCGTCGGGGTACCCGCTCCCTGGAAACAGGAAGTCGCCGGTCTCATGGAGCGATATGGTCAGGACGTCGCTCGCGTCGTAGAACGCTGCCTGCACGCCGTTTCCGTGGTGAGCGTCGATGTCGATATAGGCTATGCGCCGGAATTTCCGTCTGAGCTTCTGGATTGCGACCGCCGGATCGTTGAACACGCAGAATCCGCTCGCATGCGCCGGCATGGCGTGGTGCAGGCCGCCGGATATGCTGAATACTCGATCGTATTCGCCGCTCGCCACCAACTCCGCGGCTCTGACCGAAGCTCCGGTGTAGAGCAGGGAGGCTTCGTACATGCCGAGGAACGGTGGGTTATCGAAGGAGGCAAACCCGTACTTCTCAAGCGGCGGCTCTGCCGAACCTGTGCTGAGAGCCCTGACCGCCTCGACATACTCGGGGACGTGAATCGCTTCGAGGTCCCTGCGTGTCGCGGGGACCGGCGGTTCCAGCCTGGAGTCGCCGCCAAACAGGCCGTACGCGGACACGAGCTCGTACACAAGCCTGAGCCGCTCCGGTCGCATTGGATGGTTCGGGCCCATGTCATAGCCGGTCATGTCATGGCTGTAGATGAGCGCTGTCTTTGGCATGTGTGGGGCAGACTACCTCGATCAAATGGCAAATTCTTGTTCAATCCCGGTGCGCACAACTCCTTCATTCCTGGGTCCGGGTGCGTTTCGGCGGTGACAATAGCTCAGCGGGTTGTCAGACGAGCCCGATTGTGGTATAATACTCCGGTTCCATGGGGATCCCGTGGGACCCGCAAATCCGGTTATTATCAACGAAGGAGATATTCCGTTGAAGAAGGGCATACATCCTAACTACGGTCCGTCGCAGGTTCACTGTGCGTGCGGCAACACTTTCGAGACTCGGTCCACAGTGCCTGAGATCCGCGTCGAGATCTGCTCGGCGTGCCATCCGTTCTTTACCGGTCGACAGAAGATCATGGACACCGAGGGACGCGTCGAGAAGTTCATGCAGAAGTATAAAATGACCCAGAAGGGAACAGAGGCACAGGCTCCGAAGTCGGAGGGCTAGCTTGCGAGTAGTACTGCTCAGTCACACGCAGGACCCCGAACGGACGGTTGCTGCGGCGATACGGCTCTGCTACTCCCCTTCAAGTATCGAGAAGATTCGCGAACGTGTAGACGATGCGGAAGCGGCGCGGCTGATCAAGAAAGTGCTCGATCTCGGGCACTTTTCCGTGCTCGAACATGCATCGTTTACTTTTGGTATTGAGGGGATATCGAGGGCCTGCTCGCATCAGTTGGTGCGGCACAGGCTTGCGTCGTATTCTCAGCAGAGCCAGCGGTACGTGAAGATGAGGGACGTGGAGTACACTACACCGCCTGCCATCGCCGCGAACCCGCAGGCCGCCGAGCAATATTCCGTGGTGATGGGCCGGTTGCAGCAGTGCTACGACGATCTGCTCGCGGCCGGCATCGAGGCGGAGGATGCCAGATACGTCCTTCCGAATGCCGCGAACACCAATATCATCATGACGGCCAATGCACGCAGCCTGCTGAACTTCTTTGAGCTCAGGCTCTGCACGAGGGCACAGCATGAGATCAGGCAGTTGGCCGGGCTGATGCTGGCCGAGGTCCGCAAGGCGGCGCCGGTCCTGTTCGCGAAGGCAGGGCCCGCGTGTGACACCAAAGGCTACTGCACCGAAGGCGAGATGACCTGCGGGCGCGCCGAGCCGATCAGCCGTCCGGTGGATACGGATCATCCGTAGGCCCGCCACCGGACAGCGGGAGACGGGCAATCTCCCGCCTGCATCCCGTTTCCATACATCACAACTACCACTCAGGGACCTGGAAGTGGAGGCCATTGGTGGCAGACAAACCGCAATACGGTGGACAGGCGGTAATCGAGGGCGTCATGATGCGCGGCCCGAAGTACTATGCCGTCGCGTGCCGCCGTGCAAATAACGAGATAGTCGTCCGGCAGGAACCGGTCGAGTCTACGATCCTCGGCAAGTTCAAGTGGCTGAACAAGCCGTTCCTGCGCGGCACACTGGCGTTGATCGACGCCATGGCGCTGGGCATGAAGGCGCTCATGTTCTCCGCCAACCTGGCGATGGAGGACATCGAGGCCGCCGAGGCGGCCAAGCCGCAGAGTGAGAAGAAGGTCAAGAAGGCCCGTGCGGCCAAGGCGACCGCAACCGACGGCGGCACTCAGAAGATCAATGACATCGCCATCTGGGGCACCATGATGCTTGCCCTTGCGATAGGTATCGGCATCTTCTTCGTCCTGCCGCACCTTCTCACCGGCTTGCTTCAGAAGAACATCGCGAATCCGCTCGTGCTGAATGCGGTCGAAGGTGTCGTCAAGTTCGCAATCTTCATCGGCTACATACTCGGCATATCCAGGATGAAGGATATTCGCCGGGTGTTCGAATACCACGGCGCGGAGCACCGGGTGATCAACACCTATGAGGCCGGACTGGAGCTTACGGCCGAGAATATCGCCAAGTATGGCACCATCCACCAGCGGTGTGGGACCAGCTTCATCCTGATAGTGCTGGTCATCAGCATCATCGTGCACATGTTCCTTGGTTGGGACCCCGCATGGTATATGCGCGTCCCGATCCGTCTCGCGTTCCTGCCGATCATCGCCGGACTGGCATACGAGACCATCAGGTTTGCCGGTAAGCACAAGGACTCGAAGATACTGACCGCGCTGCTCTCGCCCGGGCTGATGCTCCAGCGGGTCACCACCCAGCCGCCGTCCGACGACCAGATCGAGGTCGCGACCGCGGCGCTTCAGGCCGTTCTCGAGAAAGAGCGCGAGGTCGAGCAGGCATCGCAGGCGGGGGCCGTGCTCGACGAGACACCGATATCGTAAGTAGGGCGTCCGCCGGATGGATGGAGGCGTCGCCTCATCCATCCGGCGGACAGCCGGTTTTCCAGAGGTTTGCACCGTGTTTGAGCGATTGAACGAAGTCGAAGATAGGTACGACGAGCTTACCAGGAGGATGAGCGATCCTGAGGTCTTCAACGACCCGAAGGCTTACCAGCAGGTAGCCAAGGAGCACTCCGACCTCACTGATTTGGTGAGCAAGTACAGGGAGTACAAGCGCATCCACCAGCAGAAGCTCGACACGGAGGCGCTGCTTCGCGAGCAGCTCGACGACGAGATGCGCGACCTCGCTCAGGCCGAGTTGGACGAGCTCAAGGACAAGGAGCGCGAGTGCGAGCGGGAGCTTCAGGTTCTGCTGCTTCCGAAGGACCCGAACGATGAGAAGAGCGTCATGATCGAGATTCGGGCGGGCACCGGCGGCGAGGAGGCGGCTCTGTTTGCCGGCGAGCTTCTGCGCATGTACATGCGTTACGCCGAGCAGCGCCACTGGAAGACCGAGCTGATGAGCGCCAACGAGACTGGCATCGGCGGCTTCAAGGAGGCCGTGCTCGCGGTTGATGGACGAGGCGCGTACAGCGTACTCAAGTACGAGAGCGGTGTCCATCGCGTCCAGCGCGTGCCGGAGACCGAGAGCGGTGGACGGATCCATACCTCTGCGGCCACGGTCGCGGTCATGCCCGAGGCCGAGGAGGTCGAGGTGGAGATCCATCCCGATGACCTGGAGATCGACACCTTCCGCTCATCGAGCGCGGGCGGCCAGAACGTCCAGAAGAACGAGACCGCCATCCGGATCACCCACAAGCCGACAGGCATCGTAACAAGTTGTCAGGACGAGCGGTCGCAGCTCCAGAACAAGGAGAAGGCGATGCGGATGCTTCGCTCGATGATCCTGGAGCGCATGATCCGGGAGCAGCAGGCGGAGATCACCGCCCAGCGTCGGAGCATGGTCGGAAGCGGCGACCGGAGCGAGAAGATCCGCACCTACAACTTCCCGCAGGGCCGCGTGACCGATCATCGCATCGGGTTCAGCATATTCAACATCAATGCGTTCATGGAAGGCGACATCCAGGAGATGATCGACCGCCTCATCGCCGCCGATCAAGCTGAGCTCCTCAAGGGGCAGGAAGAGGGGTAGGAGTGATGAGTGACGAGTGAAGAGTGAAAACCGCCCAGTCCTGAGTAGCGAAGCGTATCGAAGGACGGTCGGGTCTAGCCAGAGGTCTGGTGGATCTAGGCCACCCTTCGATACGATGCTGCGCATCACTCAGGGCTGACGGTCTCCTCGTTCCTCACTCCTCATTCTTCACTCTTCACTCCTCACTCGTCACTCATCACTCACACTCATGACCGTTCGCGAACTCCTCAATGAAGCTTCCGAGCGCCTTCGCGAGTCCGGCGTCGACACCCCTCGTCTCGATGCCGAAGTCCTTCTCGCACGTGCCGCTGACTCCTCCCGCACCGCGCTGATCGCACACCCCGAGGCAGTTCCAACCGCCGAGCAGACAGCTCGGTTTCGGGAGTGGGTCGAGCTTCGGGCGAAGCGGATGCCGCTGGCCTACATCATCGGCAGTCGGGAGTTCTACGGCCTGGAGTTCGAGGTCACGCCTGCGGTACTCATCCCTCGTCCGGAGACCGAGATCCTCGTGGAGGCGACGGTCGATCTGTTGAAGGGCAGGCCGTCCGTCATCGCGGACCTCGGTGTCGGCAGCGGCGCCATCGCGGTGGCATTGGCCGTTGCGCTTCCCGACGCGCATGTCTACGGCGCCGATTGCTCCGAGCCCGCCCTAGAGGTGGCCCGTCGGAACGCGGACCGGCATGGGGTAGGGAAGAGGGTGCATCTTCGGCACGGTGATCTGCTGGAGCCGCTCGACGGGCTCGACTTCGATGCCGTCGTCTCGAACCCGCCGTACATCCGGTCTGAGGAGATCGCCGGCCTCCAGCCGGAGGTGGCGCTTTACGAGCCCCGCGGTGCGCTCGACGGCGGACCGGACGGTCTCGACTACTACCGACGGATCGTCCCCGACGCGCGCGCATTCCTGAGGTCCGACGGATGGCTGCTCGTCGAGATCGGTGCGGGGCAGTCGTCGGATGTCTGCGCGCTGTTTCGCGAGAACGGGTACACCGATGTGCGGGCCGTCAAGGACCTCGCCGCCATCGATCGTGTGGTGCTCGGGCGCTTGGGGTGATTGTCACTCGGCTGATTCAGCGCTATAATCGATGGGGGATCGAGCAATAGCGATGGGGGTAACGGGCTTGAAGAGAACATTTACGGCTAGTGTGTGGCAGGAGGGCGACTGGTACGTTGCGCAGTGTCTCGAGGTGGATGTTGCCAGCCAAGGTGAGACTGAGGATGAGGCCCTGGAAAACCTGGCGGAGGCACTTAGACTGCATTTCACCCCACCCGTGGCCACAGTCATACCTGGAGTACATCCTGTCGAGGTCGAAGTGGATGCCGCTTAAGCCTCTTCCTTTCCGGATAGTCAGGCAGAAGCTTGCGGCTGCTGGATTCGAGGTAGTCGGTCAGGAAGGCAGCCACGTCAAGTTGGCCAAGAGCACAAGTCAGGGTACACGAACGGCAGTTGTACCCAACCATAGAGAGGTCACCGTTGGGACGATCAGCTCTGTTTTTCGACAGGCGGGACTCAGCCCTGACCAGTGGGAGAGGCTCTAGCGAGGGTCGATGTGGAGACTAGAGTCCTCCGAACTGATGCCTTACAGCCTGATCCGGAAGCGATCCGTACTGCCGCTGAGGCCATCCGGCGCGGCGAACTCGTCGCGTTCCCGACGGAGACCGTTTACGGCCTCGCCGCCGATGCGCTGAACCCCGAGGCGGTCGCGCGCGTCTACGAGGTCAAGGGCCGACCCGCGAACAATCCTCTCCCGGTCCAGGTGGCTTCGGTGGACGAGATACCCCTCGTGGCGGTGGATGTCCCCGATGTCGCTCGCGAGTTGATCCGCCGGTTCATGCCCGGCCCGCTGACGATCGTCCTGCGCGCTTCCCCTCGTGTTCCGGAGTTGGTGACCGCCGGCGCCGGCACCGTCGGTATCCGAATCCCCGACCACCGAGTCGCGCTCGAACTGCTCCGTGCGGCCGGAACGCCGATCGTTGCTCCCAGCGCAAATCCCTCCGGCGAGCCGCCGCCGACCTCCGCCGATGATGTGCTGGCATATCTCGGTGGCCGGATCGAGTACATACTTGACGCCGGCACCACGAAGCTCAAGACCGCCTCCACAGTAGTCGATCTCACTTCGGAGCCGCGGCGAATCCTTCGTCACGGCGCCATCACTGACGACGAGTTGGCGCCGTTCCTCAGCGTCTAGCCCGACTTCCGCTTGCGTTTAGCCCAAGCATCGCGCCGGGTATCGCAACTCGTGAACACTTCACACGAGGCGAACCATGGCTCATTCCCGACTGCCTGTCACCAACGAGATCGGCTTCTACGAGATGCGCTTCGAATCCATCGGCGGCCTGGGCGCAAATGTCGCCGGCCAGATACTAGCCGAAGCGCTCGTCCTCGGACAAGGGTTCAACGGCGCAAACTTCTCATCCTACGGCTCGGAGAAGAAGGGCTCGCCGGTGACCTCCTTCATCCGCATATGCGAGTGCGACAGGCAGGTTCGAAGCAGCAGTCCCGTCGAGCGACCGCATCTGCTGGCCATCTTCCACGAGCAGCTCATCAACGTTCGTGGCACGACCGAGGGCCTCTATCCCGACAGCATCGTTCTGGTGAACACACCCAGCGATCCGGCTGCCATCCGTGAGATCCTCGAACTGCCCAGCGGGACGGTTGTGACTCTCGATGCCATGAAGGTTGCCATCGAGGAGAAGTCGAGGATCAATACCGCGATGCTCGGAGCCGTCGCCCGGGCGGTTGATTTCATCGACAGGGATACGCTTCGGAGTGTCATCGCGGAGACGTTCTGTGGGAAGTATCCGGCGCTGGTGGAGCCGAACATGCGTACATTCGACCGGGGCTTCGATGAGGCGCGGATCCAATGCTTCGAGCCTGACAGCCGGTATGAGTTCAAGCCGTATCAGCGCCTGATCCCGAAGCTCGGCTATCGCACTCAGCCCATCGGCGGAGCGATTATCAACCCCGGCAACACCGTACTCAAGGATCTCAGCAGCGCGCGGCATGGGTACTATCCCTTGTACCACCGTGACAGATGCATAGACTGCGGCCTCTGCGACATGACGTGTCCCGACTACGTGTTCGTCTTCAAGATGGGAGTCGACAAGCGCGGCCGGCCCGCTCCAGTCATGCAGGGCCCCAATCTCCAATACTGCAAGGGATGCCTGAGATGCGTGGAGATATGCCCCGTAGCGGCGCTGACCAAGGAGCGCGAGGAGCACCTCCACAAGCACCCATCGGATATCCAGATGATCGGTCCGATCGAGGCGATCGCGTCGCTCGGCAAGGCGGATATCGAGCCGTCCGGGCGTGACTTCGACGAGGAGAACGCAGCCGAGTATATGGCTTCCGAAGAGGAATCCCGCACCTGCGAAGCGAGTACCGGCGAAGTCGCCGAGATGCCGCTTCGGATAGAGGAATGACAAGCCGGCGGAGGTGAGTATGCTCCACGTTGAGCTGCCCGAGATGCTCGAGTTCCTGCAGATCGGATGGTGGGCTCTGCACCTACTCGCGATCACCACTGTCGGCACCATAGGGTACCTCATCGGCGTGCGATCGCGCAGGCCCGAGGGAGAGGGCGCCGACTACCTGCCGAAGGCCTACCGCTTCTTCCAGCGCGGGTGGTGGATAACCCATTTGGTTGTGATCCCTCTGGTGTTCATCATAGGCTTTCTCGTGGGCATCGCCTATTGGACGCTGGGGTAATCAGGAGGATGCAAGTGGCCACAGAGAAGATGACGATTGCCGACCGTGAGGGCTACTACTACAGCCCCGACCGCACGGAAATCGCGGAGGCCTCCGAGGGTGACATCCTGCCGGATGCAGAGCACTGGGAATACCTCGGAAGCACTGCCGACATGACCCCGGCGGATGCGGTCGCCGAACTGCAGGAACGCTATCCCGATGTGAGCATCGAGCTCACGGTCAATACGCCGGAAAAGGGGCTTTAGGAGACTGCGAACCGCAGACTGCAGCAGACCTCGAAGCCTGCAGTCCGCGGTCTGCAGTCCGCCATCTGTAACGGAGGCATCCATGGCACAGCAGAGAACGCAGGAGGCCGCGCAGATAACAGATTTCCGCAAAGGGAACGAGATGGCGGCCATCGCGGCCAAGCATATCAACTTCCATATCATGGGCTACTACCCGATCACCCCGTCCACCGAGATCGCCGAGGAACTGGACGAGATGTACGTGGAGGGGGCGCACGACATCCGCATGATTCCGGCAGACGGCGAGCATGGTGCGGCCGGTATCTGCTACGGCGCGTCCACGGGCGGAGGGCGCGTGCTGAATGCCACCAGCGCAAACGGGCTCCTGTACGCCATAGAGCAGCTTCCGGTGCAGTCCGGCACCCGGTTCCCCATGGTGCTGAATGTCGTCACGCGCGCCGTCAGCGGTCCGCTCGATATTCGCTGCGACCACTCCGACCTGATGATGGCGCTGAACACCGGCTGGATCATCCTGATGGCGAGAGATCCTCAGGCGGTCTACGATATGAATATCATGGCCGTCAAGATCGGCGAGCATCCCGACGTCCGACTGCCGGTCATCGTTGCCAGCGACGGGTTTTTCACAAGCCACCAGAAGCGTCGGGTCAGGTATTTCGAGGACTCGGCAGTCGTGCAGGAGTTCATCGGGAAGCCGGAGACGCCGATCACCATCCTCGATCCCGAGCGTCCGGTCACGATCGGTCCGTACATGAACGATCCTGACCTGATCAATAACAAGTACCAACTGCACCTTGCGATGGAGGCCGCGGCGGAGGTCGTGCCGCAGGTCTTCCTGGAGTATGGGAGGTTGAGCGGCCGATACTACCCGGTGGTGGATGCCTACGAGATGGAGGATGCCGAGGTCGCGCTGTTCATCCTCAACTCGGCCGCGGACACCGCGAAGGATGCCGTGGACCGTCTGAGGTCGGAGGGCCGAAAGGTCGGGGTGATCAGCCCGAACGTCATCCGCCCGTTCCCGGCGGACGAGATACGATCGGTCTGCCGCAACCTGAAAGCGTTGATGATCGCCGACCGCGCGGACTCCTATGGCGCGTGGGGCGGCAACATGTCGCTGGAGGTGCGCGCAGCTCTGCAGCAGGACCCGGAGAACCGGACGCTCTGCCTCTCCCGGGTCTACGGCCTCGGAGGGAAGGACTACTACACCGAGGATGCGGAGGAGATGCTGCAGACGGCCTGGGTCGCGGCTCAGACGGGCGCGGGCGAGAAGGCCTTCGACTACTTCGGCGTAACCCCCGGCAATCCGGAGATCCGCCTGGAGTATGAGGCGCCGCCGATCACGCTCGAGGAATCGACGCCCGGCATCAACAGCGTGATCGAGGATCCGGAGACCGGCAAGGTCAAGGCTACGGTCGGCACTCCGCGGCAGTTGACCATCATGCCTCAGAGGATCGCACCGGGCCACGGCGCATGTCCCGGTTGCGGCATATTTCCCAGCGTCGATCAGTTCCTCAAGGGCATTGAGGGAAACGTGGTCCTGCTGTTCCACACCGGTTGCGGGATGGTTGTCACCACGGGCTACCCATTCAGCTCGCACCGCGTCACCTACATACACAACCTGTTCCAGAACGGCGCGGCGACTCTATCGGGCCTCGTGGAGATGTTCCACGAGATGAAGAGGCGAGGGGAGATCCCACAGGAGAGGGATATCACGTTCGTCATGGTGACCGGTGACGGCGGGATGGACATCGGCCTCGGCCCGACTGTCGGTACGGCGCTGAGAGGGCATCCGATGATCATCCTCGAGTACAACAACGAGGGGTACATGAACACCGGCAACCAGCTTAGCTACTCGACGCCGTTCGGTCACTCAACGAGCACCAGCCACGTGGGTCCCAAGCGAGTCGGGAAGTGGTTCCACGAGAAGGACATGGCCGCGATCATGGCGGCGTCCGGCGCGCCCTACGTCTTCACCAGCGTCGAGGGGCTCGGCACCGATCTGGTCAAGAAAGGCGCGAAGGCTCAATGGCACACAAGGCAGGGGGACTTCGTCTACGGCCGGGTGCTAAGCGTATGCACGTTGAGCTGGCGGAACGATGAAGAGATCGGTACCAAGCTCGTACAGGCCGCGGTAGATTCCTGCGTATGGCCCGCCTTCGAGATCGAGTATGGCATCACCACGATCACCTACGATCCCGAGGAGAAGGGCAAGCGCATTCCCGTCCGAGACTGGCTCGCAATGATGGGCAAGACAAAGCACCTGCTCAAGCCCGAGAACGCTCCGATACTGGCGGAGTTGGAGAGGGAAACGGAACGTCGATGGCGTCGGCTCAAAGCGATGCACGAGCATCCGCTGCTGTAAGGAGTATCGCATGTCGTGGGAAGGATGGCCGTTCGAGCGTGTTGCACTGCTCTTCACCGGCGTGGCATATGTAGCGATATGGATACAGGTGGCGCTCTTCCACTGGGGAGGGGCATTCCACCGGTGGCAGATGTGGATACCGGTCCTGTTCGCCCCGATCCTCGGCATAATCGGATTGGTGCTGGGCCTGGTGATCACCCCCGCATTGGCCACTCTGGGATATGTGCTGTTCGGCGTAGGAGTCCTGGGCGGTCTGCTGGGTACCTACTATCATTTCAGCGCCATCGGGCACTACGTATTGGGCTATACGACGCGCAACTTCATAGCCGGTCCGCCGCCGACTCTGCCGATAGTATTCGCAGCCCTGTCGGCATTCGGCATTCTCGCCATAGCGTGGGCAATGTAGGTGTGAGGTAACGTGATGCCTAAGGACAGCATCCCCTGGGAGGAGTTCCTCAAGCGGATGGAGGGCTTCGACGAGGAGGTCTACAGGATCCTCGACGAACGCATCCGCACGAACTATAAGCGCGCCGGCTACGAGTTCCTGACCGACGAGGAGGCCGAACTGCTCAATGCGATGCTCGATCGGCTCATCCCGCAGGAAGGCATCGATCCGAAGATCGACCTGGTGAGCTTCCTCGACTGGGCTATCCCCAAGCCGTTGGGATACGGACATCGATACGAGGGGATGCCGGACGAGCGCGCGATCTTCCGGCAGGGCATGAAGGGCGTAGATGAGACATCCCGTGCGATGTTCGAGGGCCGGGCGTTCCGCGAGCTCACGGACGACCAGAAGGACGAGGTTCTCCGCGCCGTTCAGGAAGGCCGAGCGGAAGGTGATGCGTGGAAGGGCATTCCGAGCACCCTGTTCTTCACCAACCTGATGAACAAGGCCCTCTGCGGCTACTGCGCTCACCCCAGGGTGTGGGTGCGTATCGGGTTCTACGGGCCGGCGTATCCTGAGGGGTACGTCTGGGTGTCGCGACTCGAGGTGAAGGGGCGCCATGAGAAGAAACCGGGATATCTCTCTTTCTAGATCGCTCCAGGAGAAGCGCCCGGCTGTTCTCAAGCGCCGGATGAAGCGCTACGACGGCGAGGTGGACTTCTGCATCGTCGGGGCAGGTGCGGCCGGCAGTGTACTGGCGAAGGAACTTGCGGAAGCGGGGCACTCCGTGGTGGTTCTGGAAGCCGGACCGTGGCTCGATACCTTCGACGACATGGTCAACGACGAGCTGACTATGCTCCAGGGGCAACTCGATTGGACGGGGCTGCGTATAACAACCGGTGCAAATCCTATACAAACCGGTCGAGTGAACACCGGATGGGGGGTTGGAGGCAGCACCGTCCACTACACGGCGGCGACGCTCCGCCTGCACGCTCACGACTTCCGCGTGAGATCCACCGATGGTGTGGCCGATGATTGGCCGATCGAGTATAAAGACCTCGGTCCATACTACAACAAAGTTGAATCGGAACTCGGCGTCTCCGGGCCGCTGTATTTCCCGTGGGGTGAGTTCCGCGGGCCGTTCCCGACCGGTCCACTCCCGATGAACGCGCGCGACGAACTGCTGGCCGAGGGCATGGTGAGAATCGGCCTGACGCCGTCGGTCTGCCCCCACGCGGTCATCACCGCTCCCTGGGATGGCCGCTCCCCGTGCATGTACTACGGCTTCTGCATCCACGGCTGCAAGTCGATGGCCAAGAGCAGCACGCTGGTCACCTACATCCCGAAAGCCGTGAAAGCCGGTGCGGAGATCCGCCACGGGTGCATGGCTTTCAGGGTCGATCACGGCTCGGATGATCGGGTAACGGGTGTGAGCTACTTCGATCCCGATGGCCTGGAGCGGCGACAGCGCGCGAAGGCGGTCATCGTCTCGGGGTACGCCATCGAGACTCCTCGACTCCTGCTGAACTCGGCGTCGAGCCGCTATCCGGACGGTCTGGCGAACTCCAGCGGGATAGTAGGCCGCAACTTCATGGTGCACCTCGGTGACAACGTCTTTGGTCGGTTCGATGAGCCGCTGGACTCGTTCGTTATCCCGCCGGTCGGCGTCGTGAACCAGGATCGGTACAGAACGGATCCCAGCAAGGATTTCGTGCGCGGATACTCCCTGGAAGCGTACATGCTCTTCCCCCTGGAGTTCGCTACCGCGTTGGTGCAGGACAACCCGCACCTCTGGGGCAAGCGGCTGATCGAGATCCTGGACGATTACGATCGGTTCGCGCTGATCGGCCTCGTGGGGGAGGTGCTGCCGAGCGACAAGAACTTCGTGACTCTCGCGGATGAGAAGGATGAGCACGGCATTCCGGTAGCGAAGGTCGCTTACACTCAGGATGAGAACTCCAAGCGCATGGCGGCCGACGGTGTCAAGCTCTGCGAGGACATCATGATGGCGGCCGGTGCGAGGGAGACCCACGCGACAAACGGCACGATCCATCTCCTGGGGACCTGTCGGATGGGTGATGACCCGAAGACGTCAGTGGTTGACCGGTGGTGCCGCTCGCACGACATTCCGAACCTCTTTGTCTGCGACGGAAGCGTATTCGTGACCGGAGGTGCGGTCAATCCAAGTCTGACTATCCAGGCTATCGCTACCAGGACCGCTGACTACCTGAAGCAGGCGGCTCGGAGAGGTGAGTTGTAGACGATCATGTCGGCAGCAGCAGAGCATAGACTGAGGTGCGAGCCGGCGCCGGGGGAGCAGATGATGTCTGCATCCGGCATGGCGATGCGCCACGGGCTCTATGTCTACCACGTCCGCGAGAGCGAGCTTGCACATGGGACCAGCCTGGGGAATGCCAAGTGCTGGGCGACCTCCAAGGCCACGGGTGCGGTGGAACGCGTCTTCAGCGTCGATACGGGCATGGAGGTCTTCGCCTCTCGTCGTGGGCTACTTCATCCCGTATAACGACCTCTCACACTTCGGCTGTCCCAGGAGCCCCTACGTCCGCGGCGAGGAGTGCGATCGCATCGTCATGATGTCCCAGGTCGGCGACGCCATGTTCAAGCTGCATCCCGCGTATCAGCGGCGCGAGTACTCGACGATCGGACTGGTGGATGTCGAGGAGACCTTCTTCCTGCCCCGAACCGGCATGAGCGACGATGCCGTGGTGATTTTCGTCTGTCGACTTGCCAACAAGGCCGACTGCGATACGCAGTTCTCAGTCATAGCGTGCCTCGACCTGGTCGGCGGGACACCGGCCGATATCCATGCCGAGTACTGGCCCGAGATCGGAGGCCTGGTCGCATGGAACGAGTCACACAGCGACTGGCGGCGCGCATTCTGCTCGATACCGGCCCCGACCGCCTATATGGCGACCAACGACATCGAGGAATCCTATGATCCGGGAGTGGCATTACCGAACCGGACCGACGAGACCGGCAGGCTGGTCGGCTCTCTCCAAGTGGATGTGAACCTTGGCCCGCGGGAAAGCCGTGAGGTGGCCTTCATGGCCGCGTTCACCGCGGAGGGCCGAGAGGCGCTTCGGCGCATCTACGACCGCTACAAGGACTATCAGCGCGCCTTCGACGACACCCTGGCTGAGTACGAGCGGGTGATCGGAGTGTCGGACGTCGTCACTCCCGACTCGGTCATCAACCAGGCGGGGCAGTGGAGCAAGGCCAACATGCTCCGCGTGCTGGCCGACTATCCCGTCGGCGGCACATCCTTCACGAACGAGCCGGGGGTGTCGTCGCACGTGGTAGCCCGAGATGTGGCATGGTTCGTCTACGGATGCGACTTCGTCACCCCGCTGGCGTCCTGCTCGATGATGCATGATCTGGCGTACTTCCAGCAGGAAAGCGGGAAGATCATCGAATACTACAATGCCCTGACGGGTGAGACGGAGGACTACGGCCTGAACATCAATGATTCCACGCCGCTGTTCATCCTGGCGTCCGCGCACCACCTCACTGCGACCGCGCATCAGAACTGCCTGCGCAATCTCTATCCGGCGATGGTGCGAGCGGCGAACTACATCATCTCGCAGGAGGATGACAGGGGCCTTGTATTCTGCACATCGCGCGGCACTGGTGAGCGCGGGATCGCCGGGTGGAGAAACGTCATCCCGAACAAGAACATCAGCGGCGCAGTGACGGAGATCAACGCCGAGTGCTGCGCGGCGCTCCGGGCCGTCGCCGATATCGCCGGGAGTATCGGTCGCGACGACGACCGCTCGTACTTCGCGCGCAAGGCTGAGGAGCTCCGTGAGGCGATCAACAGGCATCTCCTGAACCCGAAGAACGGCACGTACTACCTCAACATCGATCCTGACGGCAACGTCCACACCGAGGTCACCGCCGACGAGGTGTTCCCGCTGCTGTTCGGCGTATGTGACCCGGACACCGCGCGTCTCATCAGCACGCGGCTGAGCAGCCCGGACTTTCTGACCGAGGCCGGCCTTCGGACAGTGCCGTCGCAGAACCCGCTCTACCTCTCGGACAAGCGCATCGGCCTCGAGGGAGGCGTCTGGCCGGGCGTGACGTGGTGGTATGCGATGGCCTCCGCGACGACCGATCCGGCGTTGATGGTGAACACGCTCAAGAGCAGCTACCGGCACTACATCGAAGACCCGGGCATCCACAACACCGTACCGGGGCAGTTTTCGGAGTGGTTCGACGGAGAGTCACTGGTGAATCGCGGCATGAGGCTCTCTCCCTGGGAGCCGCCGAGGTTCTTCTGGGCGCTGCTGGAGGGCGCGCTCGGGCTTGATGTCGGTCTCCATCGCCTGCGCATCGCTCCGAGGATACCCCCGGACTGGCGTTGGCTCATACTTCGCGATCTACCTTACCAGGATAAGTGGGTATCCTTCTTCATGTGCTGTCACGCGGACGGCACCCGGTTCTACACCACCGATGGGTTCGAGAGCGATCACGAGATCGAAGTGATGGAACGCGACCTGTCGTCCGCAGTCCGACCTCTGAGCGCGGATACCTACGCGATGGCGTTCGGCAAGGGCGGCGAGGTAGTGGTCTGCCTGGCGAGCACGGCTCCCGAGAAGCAGACCGCGGCGTTCGCGGTCGATGGCATATTCGACAGTGGCCGGAAGTATCTCGTGTCGATCTACGCGAGCGAGACCGGCGACTGGACGCAGGTCGGTCCATATACGGGCGATTACCTGAGCCGGCTTTCGGTATGGATAGAGCCCGGTGGGTTCAGCGTCCTCCGGATCGCGCCGGTATGAAGCTCGGAAGGAGCGCTCCGAGGGGGGAGATGGTATGAGACGAACGACTGCAGCCATCGGGATCGGTGTGCTCGGGGCGGCGGTGATCGGGATCGCAAGGGCGCTCCGACGAGGGCGGCATGTGCGCCTGGAGATGGAGCAGGCGACGCGCCTCGATGCCGACGTCATCATCTCGCGCGTTGCGGATGTTCAGAATGAGCCGGCTCTGATACCCTTCGTGGAGTCCGTCGAGATACATGAGCGGACGCCTCAGTCGGTGCTGTACACCGTCTGGGGGCATGTCTTCGGCATACCGTGGTGGATGCGCTTCATCAAGTCGTGGGATTACGGCAGGAACACCGTGAGTTGGCACAGCGAGGATGGGTCGTATGGCATCGAGAGCACCGGTCGGCTGAGCGTGGTCACCGGTCGCGATGGGAACAGGATCCTCCTCACCACCGGCCACTCGGTCAACATGCCGGTCGGTGCAAGGTTCGCTGAGCGCGCGATGAAGCCGGTCCTGGCGTATGCTCTCGGTGTGTGGCTCAAGCGGCTCTCCCAGTGATGCGGCCTCCGATTTGCCATGTGAGGTGAACGATGAAAGGATATGGGATCGCTCTTCTCTTGATCGCGCTCGCAGGGGTCGCATGCGCTCAGCAGCTATCGGAGTCGTGCCATCCGTACTGCGCGGGTACAATGCCGTTCTGCAGGTCCTACGGCAGGACCCTCCTGACCTGCGATGAAGCGCTCGACCTGCGTGAGCGCGGCTATCCCTGGAACAGCATATACGCCGCGTCCATGATTGCAGCCCGGACCGGCGAGGATGTCCGCGATCTGCTGAGATATGCCTACGTCGGAGGCAGGACGTGGCCTCAGTTGGCGATGGAAAGAGGACTCGAATGGGGGCCGATACGCGACAATGCGTACGACTTCGGCCCGGAGTGCATACCCCGTGAGCGATCACGTTAGGCGGTGATGAATATGCCGGAACGCGTGGCGTTGATAACCGGTCCCTTCAGCCAGCAGGAGAAAAAACGTCTCCAGAACGCGGGCTTTGAGGTCGTCCGGTGCCCGGCCAACACCACTCCGGGCGACCTCTGCGACACGCTGTCGGAGATAGACGTCTACATTCTGAACGGCAATGAGAAGCTTACGGCCGGCATGGTCGAGCGAGCGCAGAACCTGAAGCTCATCGTGTTCCCGGGCGTCCAGCCGGAGACCTTCATGGAGTCCGGTGCGGCGGAGGCCCTCGAACGGCGGGGCATTCCACTTGAGACCCTGAAGGGGATTTCCACCAATGCCGTCGCGGAACTGGCGTGCGGTCTGATCCTGTCGTCCCTGCGGCGCGTTCCGTTCCTGGTCCGCGCGGTCCAGGACGGAGACTGGCCCGTCTACACCGGCGAGGAGTTGGCGGGCAAGGTGCTGGGGATCTGCGGGATGGGGAAGATCGGCTACACCGTGGCGGAGCGGCTCGCCGGCTTCAAGCCGAGCCGAGTGCTCTACTATGACATCGTTCGAGCGGAGAAGGCGGAAGCGGATCTCGGCGCCGAGAAGGTGGACCTGCAGACGTTGTTCGCCGAGTCCGACGTCGTAAGCATCCATACGCCTCTCATGCCCGAGACCCGAGGCATGATCGGAGAGGCGCTCCTGCGATCGATGAAGCCGAGCGCCGTGCTCGTCAACACCGCCCGTCCGCAGATAGTCGATCCGGTGGCCCTGCGGCAGGTGCTCGAGGACTGGCGGATCGCCTGCGCTGCGTTCGACGGCTACTACGTCGAGGGGCCGGAGTTCATCGAGCAGATGGGGACCAGGGACCCCTACGGCCTGATCGAGATGCACGACAGGTTCTTCGTCACGAGCCACCAGGGGTTCAACACCCAGAGCGCGATCCGTGAAGCAAGCCGCCAGGCGGTTGACAAGGTGCTGGCCTTCTTCGGCGAGGCGGAGACCATCGAGCGAGCGGCTTAGGAGTAACGGCATGGAACTGACTGATCGAGTCGCGCTCGTGACGGGAGCGAACAGCGGCATCGGAGAGGCAATCGCCCTCAGATTCGGCCGTGCGGGCGCCGACGTGGCCGTCAACTACCGCAGCAGGCCTGAGGATGCGGAGAACGTCCGCCGGCAGATCGAGGAGATGGGCCGGCGCGCGATCACCATCCAGGCGGACATCAGCATCGAGGACCAGGTCCGCGGCATGGTCGAGCGGGCGATCGATGAGTTCGGCCGCATCGACATCCTCGTCAACAACGCCGGCATCCAGATAGAGAAGGCGTTTCTCGATCTGACCCCCCAGGATTGGGATGCGATGACCTGCGTGGACCTCCGCGGCACGTTCATGGTGACGTTGTATGCCGCTCGGGAGATGGCCGCCCGCAAGTCGGGGCGCATCATCAACATTACGTCGGTCCATCAGGAGATCCCGAAGCCGTACTTTGCGCCGTACTCCGCGGCAAAGGCGGGGGTCGGCATGCTGACCAAAGTGCTGGCTGTGGAACTCGCTCCGTACGGCATCAAGGTCAATAACCTCGCTCCCGGTGCGATAGAGACTCCAATGAACAGGGATGTGATGGAGGATCCAGAGAAGCTCGAACGCGTGCTCGGGCAGGTTCCGCTCGGACGGATGGGACGCGCCGAAGAGGTGGCGGAGATGGCGCTCTATCTGGCATCCGATGCTGCTGAGTACGTTACGGGAGCGACCTTCGTCATCGATGGGGGATTGACCCAGCAGGTAGTCGAGTACTAGCGCGCTATCATCGATCCGCCGCGAGGTTGAAGAGCATGTTCTCCAGCGCGAGTTGGGCCGTGATGTTGCCCTCCAGGTAGCGCCGGGTAGTCATGATCGAGTCGATCCCCGTGCGGATGCGGTTCGTGGAGTACCTGGCCGCATGTCTCTGGAGCGCGTCCGCGAAGTCCACGTTCGTTAGCGCTGCCTTGTCGCCGACGACCTTGATCTGCAGCAGGTCCGCGTACCACGACTGGATGTAGTCGAGCAATTCCTGCAGGCGGCGCACGGTAGTCTGTCCCTGCTCCTTCTCGCTCTTGCTCGGCTCGGCGATCTTGCGGATCATCTCGGCGGTCTTCAGCGCCGAGATGGGAGGCGATTCGGCCCACCACTGCAGGGTCTCCAGGGTCGCGCGACGGTCCTCCATCATGCGCTGATCCGATGCCATCGCGATGGCCCGGCCGACCGCGCCCTCGGACGATGCCGCTATGACTCGCGCCTGGTCCTCAGGCAGGTCGAACTTCGAGCGCAGGACTTCCTCTATCTCCGATATCGATGCGTTCCGGAACCGCACCAGCCGGCAGCGCGACCGAATCGTCGGCAGGAGGGAGTTGGGGTTGCGCGAGAGCAGGATCATCACCGCGTAGGCGGGAGGCTCCTCGAGCACCTTGAGGATGCTGTTCTCCGCGTGCGTGTTGAGGGTATCCGCCTGCTCGATGATGCACACGCGGCGCTTCCCGTGGACCGGCGGATAGACGAGGTTCGCTACCATCTTGCCCATCTGGCCGACGACGGTCTGGTTCTTCTCCGGCTGGATCACGTGCACGTCCATGTCCGTGCCTGCCTGGATCCGTATGCACGAGAGGCAGTTGCCGCAGGAGTCGCCCGCCGGGGTGGGATTGTCGCAGTTGAGCGCCGCGGCGAATGCCAGCGCCGTGGATGTCTTGCCGACGCTCTTCGGGCCCGTGAACAGGTATGCGTGCGCGACCCCGATGGAGCCGGAGCGCCTGAGGATCGAGGTCTGCAGCGCGCGGACCGCAACGTCCTGTCCGTGGATGTCGGAAAACCTCATGCCTAGAACCGCTCGAACCTCTCCACGTCCATGACGAAGATGACCGCGCCGCCGACGAGCACTTTCACCGGACTCGGCATGAACACACCGATCGGTCCGGCATCGGGCGGGACGAAGTTGGCATACTGCTCCCTCGTCTTGCAGCTATCCTTGATAACGTTGATCAGCTCGTCGAGGCGCTTGGCCTCGACGCCGATCAGGAACGTGACGTTGCCGTCTCTTAGGAAGCCGCCCGTGCTTGCAAGCTTCGTGAACTTGAAGTTGTTCCGAAGCAGAGCCTCTGAGATCTTGCTCTTGTCGCGGTCGTGGATGATGGTGACTACGAGTTTCATGCCTTACCCCCGGATTCTGTGCTCAACTATGGCCAGTATGCGCCTGTGGATCGATTCGATATCCTCAGACGCATCCAGCACGATGATCCGCTCCGGATGGAGCCGGGCCTCCTCCAGGAAGCCCTGTCGCACTCTCCTATGGTATTCTACGGCCTTGCGCTCCATTCTGTTCCATTCCTGCTGGCGCTTCAGGCCGGTCTCGGTGTCGATGTCGAGTAGCAGAGTGATGTCCGGCTCGATGCCGCCCGTCGTAAACGAGTTCAACAGGCGGATCATCTGCAAGTCGAGCCCGCTGCCGTATCCCTGGTAGGCGACCGTCGAATCCGTGAACCTGTCGCAGATGACGACGAATCCGTCGGCGAGATGCGGGCGGATCACGTGCTCGGTATGCTGGGCGCGCGCGGCCTCGTAGAGCAGGACCTCAGTGCGATCGGTCACCGAGTGGTCGGCGCCGTCCAGGAGTATCCGCCGGATCTCTTCGCTGACCGGGTCGCCGCCCGGCTCTCTTGTGAGCTTGACCTTGATGCCTTGCCCGATGAGTGCGTTGGCGAGCAGTTGGGCCTGAGTGGATTTGCCGCATCCCTCAGGACCCTCAAATGTGATGAAACACGATGGCAAGAGGGGTCTCCGAATCTATGGTCTGGTTATCCGCACCCTGCGGTACGGTTCGGTGCCGATGCTCTCGGATACGAGCTTGTTCTCGCTCACCAGTTGGTGCTGGAGACGCCGGACATAGCTCGTCTGAGGCATTAGCTCCACGTATTCCTCGTCACTCTCCAGGAGCCTCTCGATGGCCTCCTCCGCTTCGCGGAGGGCGAGGTCCTCGTCCTGGTAGTCCGAGACGTTGAAGATCGACCTGATGACGTTGGCGATCTGAGTGTAGGTGTTACTCTTGATCACGTAGACCGGTATGTCGCTCGCCGACGCCTCGCGCAGCTTGGTTGGCTCCTTGCGCGAGTGAGCCTTGAGTGTGAGCACGACGTCCGCGTTGGCTGCGTCCTTGGTGATGTAGGCCGGTACCTTCAGCTCGCGGATCGCGCGCTCGAGCCGATTCCTGCTCACCCCGTACGGGAAGATGCGCACGGTAGGAGGCAGCGGCTTGCTCCCGGCGATCGCGGGCGCCACCATGCCGATCTCCTCCATCGGCCGCGTCTGGATATCCGCCTCCTGCACGACCTCGACCTCGCCCTCGGGATTCCGGACGCGAACCTCGGGCCTCGGCGGAGTGCCTCTCAGCAGCTTGTCGACTACCATCGCAACGTCGTGGTGGATGGCCAGCTTGTCGACCTCCATGATCTCGATGACTGCATCGAACGTCGGAGGCGCCTTCCGCTCGAGCACGGTCTTTTGTGTGCCTCTGCGCTTGGCCTCCTCGTCGCTAAGTGTGACCGCCTGGATGCCGCCCACGAGGTCCGACAGAGTGGGATTCATCAGCAGGTTCTCCAGCGAGTTCCCGTGCGCAGTGGCGATGAGCTGGACGCCGCGCTCTGCGATCGTGCGCGCCGCGAACGCCTCAGCCTCGACGCCGATCTCGTCGATGACGACGACCTGCGGCATGTGGTTTTCCACCGCTTCTATCATCACCGCGTGCTGCAGTTCGGGCATCGCCACCTGCATGCGCCGGGCGTGACCTATCGCGGGGTGGGGGATATCACCGTCGCCCGCGATCTCGTTCGACGTGTCTACGATGACCACTCGCTTCTTGAACTCATCGCTCAAGACGCGCGCCACCTCGCGCAGCTTGGTCGTCTTGCCGACGCCGGGACGCCCGAGCATGAGGATGCTCTTGCCGCTCTCGACCACATCGCGGATGATATCTATGGTGCCGTATACCGCTCGCCCGATGCGGCATGTGAGGCCGACGATCTTGAACTGGCGGTTGCGGATAGCTGAAATGCGGTGGAGTGTTCGTTCGATGCCTGCGCGGTTGTCCTTGCCGAACTCACCGACGCGTGAGACGATGTACTCTATGTCTTCCGGCGTGATCTCGATATCGGAAAGCTCCAGTGATCTGGTTGGAAACCTGGCCTCCGCCGGTCTACCGAGGTCCATCACGATCTCGAGGAGATCCTCCAGATCGGGCTGTTTTTCAAGGCACTCGCGTATCGACGGCGGCAGGACGTCCAGCAGTTGGGCCAGATTGTCAGTGACTTTTTCCTGTCGCATGTAAGCCGTCTCGTAGTCGCGCGCGTTCGGGCGCGCCGTTGTCACCACTATTCTACCACATAGTGTGCCAACCTATGTTTCCGGTGGCGACACGAAATTCCTTCGGGGGTCAGCAGGTAAGAGGTTCGCGGCGCGCGAGGGCAAGGGGAGATGCTACGGCTGGGGCTTAGGTCCCCCGAGTCGGCACCAGACCTGTCCGAGGCCGTTCGGCTCTCCCTTGTCGTCGAGCAACACTCTTGCCGCAGGCATCACGGAGACGTGCCCATCTACCCACAGCACCGTGCTGGCGCCATTGTGCCATCCGGGAGACTCGACCTGCCAGAAGCCCATCTTCTGCATGTTCGGCATGGGCGCGTACATGCTGCCTCCCTGCAATCCCCAGGACTCCGTAATCCTGAGGGTGGCAGCGGAATGCTTTGCCATGGAGACAGGTACTACTCTCTCGCCGTAGCCCAGATACCAGTTCGTGCCGTACGATCGCTCGAACTGCCATCCGGCGAGCCCCTCAGCCTCTTCGGGACTGGCGGGACATTTGTAGACCTTGCCGGTGCCGCCATCATATGCCCTGCCGGACATCTGCTTCAGATAAGGATCGAGCAGTTCGGGCCAAGGATGGACATCCTCTTCGCCGCTGGGCAACTTCTCAATGGACGCGCTCGGCACCAGCACGTCACCATATGCGGATTGGTACATATCGCACGCGATGCCCAACTGCTTGAGGTTGTTGATGCAGACGGTTTGGAACGCCTTCGCTCGTACCTTGGCGAATACGGGGAAGAGGATGGCTGCCAGGATCAGGATGATGGCGATGACGACTAAGAGCTCGATAAGGGTGAAGCCTCCGCGGGTGCGAAGCATCGTTAGAGTCTCCAAATAAGAGTGGGTAGAGGATACTGAAAGTGACGGACCCCTCGTCAGGAGTCCGTCACCATTGTTGAGATCACACAGATAACTGATGAACGATCAGCTTACGGCTGGGGCTTCGGTCCGCCGAGTCTCAGCCAGACGTTCTTGTCGCTCTGATCATCACCCAGGCAGTATCTCTCGTCGTTCATGCTGCTGACGTGACCGTCGATCCAGAGCACGTTGCCGGCGTCAGCGTGCCTGGGAGCGAACCTGTGATCATTCGGGCCCCATGCGGTGCGTGAGTTCCCTGTCCAAGGCTGTGCGGCGAACGCAGATCCACCCTGGGCCTTCCACTCGGTCTCTGCCACGCGGATGGTGGCGGAAGGATACTTGGCTGCCGACACAGCTTTGACGTCCCAGTATCTCGAATCGTTTCTGTTCGCGTCCATCCAGCCGCCGCACTTCTGGTTGATGCCGTAGGATCGCTCGTAGGCAAATCCGCCCTCTTCCTCTTCGGCTGCGGCAGGGCACTTGAAGATCTTACCGAGGTTCTTACCGGTCATCCTGCCGCCTTCGATCTGCTTGAGATACGGTTCTACCAGTTCGTACCACATGCGGCAGTCCCTATTCGGATCGGAGCTCGGCCAACCGAACGGCGTGCCGTAGGGCAGAAGGACGTCGCCCCATGCGCTCTGATACATCTCGGCTGCAACACCGATGTTCTTCAGGTTGCTGGCGCAGGTCGTCTGGAGTGCTTTCGCTCTTACCTTCGCGAAGACCGGGAAGAGGATCGCCGCGAGTATCAGGATAATCGCGATAACAACAAGTAACTCAATGAGAGTGAAGCCTCTCTGTCTGCGAATCATTTCATATCCCTCCCATCATCCCCAAGTCACTGGGTCTGGAGGGGCGGAGTGCTCCGCCCCGTGGATTCAGTCTTTGCCAGGGTACCCTACTAGTACTTCGACTTGATGGGATCCCAGAGCCTGTTGTTGAGAGCCCGGCCCGGCTTGTCGTTCTTCATGTTTCCGGTCGCTCTTGCGGCTACGAGATCCGCGGCGTTCATGGAACTGACGTGGCCGTCGCAGAACGCAACGTTGACCTTGTCGGAATGGCGCGGGCTGATAGCAGTCACGTTGTCTTCGATCACGGTGTTGCTGGGCGGCTCCCCGATCGGGGCATTGTAATACGGCGGGAATGCCCAGATCGTTCTGCACTCTACGAGCAGGATAGTATCGGAAGTGCTCTCGAGTCGAGACACTCTCGTCGCACCGGCTGTGAAGCCCCATGCGGCATAAGGTTGGCCTTTCGCATCCTGCTCTACGTTGGAGGAAGACGCTACGGACCACGGAAGTCCGAGGTACAGATAGTTGTACCCGTAGCTGTGGAAGTCCTTGAAAGGCTGCAGGACTTCCGGCCACTTCTTCTCTCTCTCAGCGCAGTTGAAGATGCCGGACATTTCGCCTCTCACATGGTTGGTGATGGCGCCCTTCTGTACATACGGGTCAATCCTGTCAACCCAGACTTTGTCCCGCGTCCACAGCTTGCCCGTGGTGGGTCCTGGCGAGAGGTTCCGAGCTCCCTCCACGCTGGTGTCTTTAACCGCGGCTGGGACTGGTGCCTTCGAGCACGGGAACTTGTCATCGTAGTCTCCCGCGTACGAAAGGATGGCCTTCGAGATCTGGTTCATGTTCGACATACAGCTGCTTGCACGAGCCTTTGCTCTGGCTGCCGCAAATACCGGGAAGAGAATCGCGGCCAGTATAGCGATAATCGCTATGACGACTAGCAGTTCGATCAGGGTGAATCCTTTTCTCTCTCTGATCATCAGTCACCTCCTCCTTTCAAGGTGTGAGATTTCGGCGGATGCTTGAAGCAGAACGTGTAACGGTGCGTGATGATCTCTCTGCTCCAATGACAATAACGGATTTGGCCTTGCAAAGGTTACGCCCCCCGAGCCAAATTCGAGACTCGAATATTCGAACCACGAATTTGCCGTCCTGGGGGCGTGCGCGTTAACCTTGAACGCCAAGCGAACCATGCCCAATCTAGCATACGCAGCTACTTTTGTCAAGGAGGTTTTTGGCCGTGTTTGGACGGCCTTCGGTATGGTTTCGAGTCAATCAGGCGACCGTTCCAGACCGTATATCAGTATCGCTGTCGCGGCGATCGCTGCCGTCTCCGTTCGGAGTATTCTTGTCCCCAGCGACACCGGAATCGCGCCTGACTCGATGGCGGTATCTACCTCGGACTGCGCGAAACCGCCCTCAGGACCGATTACTAGAGCGATGTCGTGTACACCCCTTAGACGACGCAGCATCGGGAAGAGTTCCGATTCCCGACCTCGCTCCTGTTCCCACGCGATCAGGATCGCGCCGCAGTCCCTTACCCTCGCAAGTGCATCCCGAAACGACAGCACTCCGTCGACGAGTGGAAGGCGTACTCTGCCCGATTGCTCGGCGGCCTCTCTGACTATGGCGCGCCATCTCTCCAACCTAGATCCGGCTTTCTCTCGGGAGATCCTCGGTACTGACCGCTCGGTTGAAGTGATGAGGATCTCGGCCACGCCGAGTTCCGTGCATTTCTGCAGGATCAGTTCGAGCTTCTCCCCTTTGGGGATCCCCTGGACAAGAGTCAGTCTGGTGGACGGCTCCGTATCGGGCGTACGCGACTCGACTATCCCGGCTGTGAGAGTCCCCGATGCGTCGGCCTGGAGTTCCGCCGTGTACTCGACACCGGACCCGTCGAATACGGCGATGCGGTCGCCGGGCCGCATGCGAAGCACGTGCCTGATCTGCTTCTGCTGTTCGTGGGACAGCAGTACTCGACCCTCGGAAATGCAGTCGGCCGGAACGTAGAACCTGTGCATGGCTCGGCATCCTGAACGGGCGAGGGTGGACCGCCCTCACCATTGCGTGGAGACTGCCCGCACGCAGACGATCAGGTGCATCCATCCACGCTGTAAACGATTACACGTTCATGTGAGAGATTCGACAGGAGGGGCCGGTACTCCTTCTGGTCGGAGTGGTTTTTTCGAGGGGATTTGCGGTAGGTGTCAGGGCGAGTGGACGCCGGCTCATGCGTGGCCGGTCGGCCCGGGACTATCAGGCGGCCGCGCGAAGGTCGAGCGCGCCGAGGATCGCGAGCACATCGCCCATGCTGAACGGCTTTACGAGACACGCGAACGCGCCGAGATTCATCGCCGCCTCGACCAGCGAGTCTCGCGGGTAGCCGGTGATGATGACTACGGGGATCGAAGGATCGACACGGTGCATGGCCTCCAAGACCTGCACGCCGTCCGTTCCGGGCAGCTTGAGGTCGAGGAAGACTACCTCCGGGTGCTGCCTGAGACGCTCCAGGGCGGTCTCGGCGTCACCGGCGGTGAGAGCCTGGTATCCGTAACGCGCGAGTGACTCCGCGAACAGACTTAGTATCTGCGGCTCGTCGTCAACTATCAATACGCTGTTTCCGGTCAACTGACTATCCCCCGGGGGAGAGTGGGATCTTTGATGCGTGAAAGGCCGATCCCTGGAATCGAGTCCATCGTGCCCGGCGCGGAACCGGTGGTCGATGCGTCTCGATCCCCATTAGGATTATCGGTTGAGGATTAATGTAACAGTAGATTGCTGGGGCTGGTAGAAGTACCTGCTTTGCATGCCGATGTGTAAGCAGGCTCCTCAGATCACGGTGGAAATCTGCCTGTTAACGGCATCGAGCAGAGCGCACGCTGTTGCGCGATAGCGGTCTTGCTTGGCGATCGCGCTGCCGGACAGCTTGATCTCCGTCTGAGGTGTGATGAGCACCGCGCCGGTCAGGACGATCTCATCGCCGAGCCCGCTGTTGATAGGGTGTACGCTGTCCACTATCACGCCGTAGTCGGCGGGGAGGAACTTGCAGATGGCGCCGGCCACCGCATCCGCCACGATCCGGAGTGCGTTGTTGCCGAGCGCGAAGCCGCTTGCCTGGTTGGTATGAACGATCTCTCCGTGCGCGAGTTGCACCTCGGCGCGTGCGACCGATCCGCTTTCCCACGCGAAGTTGATCGACCGGATGTTGAGTCTCGTGCCCTTCGGAGGCTTCACTGGCTCGGGCACGGGCGCTTCCTCCGGCTCGGCGGCGGTCGGAGTCTCTGCGTTCGGCGTCCCGACGAGCAGTGCGCCGCCGTCAGCGGCCACGGGCATCGTCTTGTCCACCTTGCTCTGTGTGCATGCCTTGCTCGCCAGGTTGATCAGGTTGTCGAGAGTGGCTGCGTAGTGCATGTCCTCGCGCTCTTTGGTCCGCTTGCCGCCGAAGACGCCGAATGCCGCGGTCACCGGCTCGGGCAGATCGGGATTGTGTGTGGTTCGCAGCTTCTCGTCGAGCAGGGCCGCGAGCTCCCTTGCTTCATCGCCGTTGCGCAAAGTGACGATGACGAACTCGTCACCGGCATATCGGCAGAGCATGTCCACATTCTCATCCGTGTTGGCCTGAAGAATGCTCGCTACGTGCTTGAGCACGCTGTCTCCGATGATGTGGCCGTACTGCTTGTTGAAATGGCGGAACTGGTCCAGATCCACGAAGATGACCGTGATCTCGGACCCGCCCTTGAGCGCCGCCATTCCCCAGTCGCGCATGGCGTCGGCTCTGGGGAGCCTGGTGAGCGGGTCGAGCGACTTTCCGAGTTCGGGAAGGAGGAGGTTCGGCGTGACGATACCAAGCAGCCGGCCGTCCTGCAAGACCAGCAGGCGCTCCGCACCGGTTTTCGCCATCAGATCCGCCGCATTCGTGATGCTCAGATCGGGAGGGACGGACACGAACTCGCGGTCCATCACGTGCTCGATGGGGATGTCGCTGTCCTTGCCGAGAAGGTTCAGATAGTCCACCACGCCGACGACTCGGTCGTTGTCGAGGATCGGCAGACCGCTCACGTTGTGGTTCTTCATGAGGAGGATCGCCGTCTTAACTTTGTTGGCGGGCGCGAGGTAGATCGACTCGCCGGTCATGACATCTCGAACTGTGCTCATCGCAGCAGGGACTACCTTTCCGTGACACGGTACAGCTTTACCTGGCTGTAGTATATCATGCGCCGGAGGAATTGTGTACCCGCACAAATACCTGATTGAGACGAGCCGGGCAGTTGCCGTGTCCGTGGGAGCGGCCTGTTTCTGGGTACGTATCTCGATAGAGCGGAGTCAGTGTGGGAGGGACGAGATGGAGACAGCGGTACCCGGATCGGAAGCCGAGGAGTACGTCCGCGGGCGTGGGCCGTTCCTTGCCTTCCTGAGCGAGTGGTATGGAAGCCTGCGCGCGGCCCGGCTGCCGGAGGTCATCGAGGAGGCCGGTGGCCCCGGGAACGTGGTGATAGTCTGCGCCGATGTGACCAACTGCTTCACCAGGTACGGTCCGCTCTACAGTCCGCGCGTGGCGACCATCGTTCCGCCGATAGTCGATCTCCTGAAGCTGGCATACTCGCTCGGCATCAGGGACTTCGTGCTCCCCGAGGACAACCACCCGATCGACTCGCCGGAGTTCGAGGCATGGGGCCCGCACTGCGCCGCCGGGACCAAGGAAGCCGAGACGGTAGCGGACATCAAGGACCTTCCGTTTTCCGACCTGTTCCTGGTCTTCCCGAAGCAGAACCTGAATCCCGGCATCGATACCGCGTTTCCCGGCTGGCTGGAGGAGCATCCGAACATGCGCAGGTTCATCGTGGTCGGCGACTGCACGGACCTCTGCATCTACCAGACCGTCACCTTCCTGAGGCTCCGGGCAAACCAGTTCAAGCTCGAATACGACGTGATCGTACCCGCCAACTGTGTCAACACATTCGACATACCGGTCGAGACGGCGCGCGCGAACAACATGTTGCCCTACGACGCCGATCTCATCCACCCGCTCTTTCTCTACCACATGGTGCTGAACGGCATCCGTGTCGTCAGGGAACTGGTTCCTTAGGCAGGAGGGGCGTGGAGTGATGGAGTAATGGAGTGGTGGAGTGATGGGCGCCATTACTCCATTACTGCTGAGGTCTGCTCATGTCCGACAACGATTCCCTTCGAGAATACGCGGAGAAGCGACGATTCGATCAGACTCCCGAGCCCGAGCCGGAGGTAGTGGATACCGGCATGCATCGGTTCGTGGTTCAGGAGCATCACGCCTCCCACCTGCACTGGGACTTCCGGTTGGAGATGGACGGCGTGCTCAAGAGTTGGGCAGTCCCGAAGGGTCCGCCGGAGGTTCCCGGAGTCCGCCGCCTCGCGGTGCAGACGGAGGACCATCCGATCGGCTACATCGACTTCGAGGGCGAGATCGCGGAGGGTCAGTACGGCGCGGGGTCGGTCAAGATATGGGATCGCGGCACATACGATCTCGACGAGCGCGACTCGAAGAAGCTGGTATTCGTCCTGCACGGCGAACGGCTCACCGGTGGGTACGTCCTCGTGAACACGAACGCGGACAACTGGCTGATGTTCAAGCGGAAGTGACCTCGGTTGATGCGAGGCGGGAGATGTGGTATAATCCGATAGTCATTTCCGTGGGCCCGTAGCTCAGTCGGTAGAGCAACGCCCTTTTAAGGCGTGGGTCGTGCGTTCGAGTCGCACCGGGCTCACCACCAACGGCCGATGTATTCCCCCGCATCGGCCGTTTTCACTTCTGCTCTTTCCGTATCCCGAGGGCCGTCTGCCGCATCTCTGCAGTCACTATGCGTGTTTCCTGCGCCACCGGGCCGGGGTACTGTACAATGTACGCGTTTTCCTGACCAACTGCTTGCCTAGATGGAACAAATATAGTAAGATGTAGCTAGCCTATGCTCAGCGCGACTCGCGCTGGAGGAATCGGTACAACTCAACGAGGAGGTGTGTCGATTGTCACCGATGACCATTGCAGGGACCCCGGTCGACATCAGGCTGTCGAAGTCGCCCAAAGGTGGGTGGACGGCGGAAGGCCGCATCTACGAAGGCGTTTTGCCCGGCAGCGATCGTGTGGACTGTCAGGGGGCCAGCCGCAAAGAAGCGGAATCCCTGTGCAGGGACAGGCTTGAGCGGCTGATTCACGCGCGCATGCACGGGACCGAATAGTCTCCGTGAGCGTGAGTCTTCAGAAGCAGGGAGGGCCGAGATCGGCCCTCCCTGCTTCGCATCTGCCGGCCGTATTCTCCTCCCCGCCGGATCCTCCCTCTGCTGCAGGGCGTGAACACATCTAGCCCATGTCGGAGGGATTCTGCATCGGTGAATGCCTGTCCTGAGCCAGTCGAAGGGACGACGATAATCCCGACGTAGGAGTCAGCGGACACAAACCGTCCGCAAGACTCCTCCTACATAGGCAATGACGTGCAGACACGATGCGTTCGCCCTGCCTCTGCTGTTTGACACACCCGAACCCTTGTGCTAGGATTGTCCAGCCTCTATTGGCGGAGGTTCGCTCGCGATCCACCGCGGGTATACACCATGTGTTGCTGTCCCGGCGCACGGTCCGCAGATCAGGGCCTTGTCTCTTTCCAATGCCAACCAGGTATCCCGACTGCGCGACGGCGGGCGTGCTCCGGGTTTCGGATGGGAGTCCTACATGAACCGCAGATTCTGGCCGATTGTCGGCATTGTTGCTCTGTTCCTGCTCATCTTCGGAAGCTCGATCGCCCGGTTCTACACAGACTGGCTGTGGTTCGGCGAGGTGGGCTACGAATCCGTCTTCTGGACCACGATCCTCACGAAGCTCACCCTCGGCCTGGTCGCGGGCGTGGTGTTCTTCGTCGTGCTGTTCACGAACCTCTGGCTGGCGCGCAAACTCGCGCCGCCCGTGATGGAGCGCTACCACACCAACGTGATCCGGGCGCGCATGGGCCGGGTTGCCAAGAAGGGCCTGACGCTGCTCATATTCGCGTCCGCGCTGGGGGCGAGTGTGCTCGCGGGCATGGAGGCGTCGTCCCACTGGATCAGCTACCAGATGTACGTGAACGCGACCCAGTTCCCGGGGACCGATCCGATCTTCGGCAAGAACATCGGCTTCTACGTCTTCCAGCTCGGATTCCTGCGCTATGTGTACGGATGGCTGATGTTCACGCTCGTGGTGACCGCGCTGGCGACGGCCGCCGTTCACTATCTCGACCGCGCGATCGAGTTTCTGGCCGGGATGCCGACCTTCGCCCCGCACGTCAAGGCGCATCTCTCCGTGCTGTTCGCAGGCGTACTCCTCGTGCGCGCATGGGGCTACCGGCTCGATGCATACAACCTGCTCTATGCGCCGGATGGGGTGGTATTCGGCCCGGGATACACCGACGTGCACGCGAGGCTGATGGCGCTCAACGTCCTTTCGGTGATCGCAGTGATCGCGGCGGTCCTGGCGCTCATCAACATCCAGCGACGCGGGGTCACGCTCCCGTTGGCGGCGCTGATCATCCTCGTCGGCAGCTCGTTCCTGCTCGGTACCCTGTATCCTCAGGCGGTCCAGTTCGCCAAGGTCAAGCCGGATGAGATCAGGCTCGAGTCGAAGTACATCAAGTACAACATCGAGGCGACGCGTCAGGCGTTCGACCTCGACGGCATCGAGGAGAGGGACTTCCCCGCGCTGAACAACCTGACCGCCAAGGACATCGAGAACAACCGCGCCTCGGTCAACAGCATCCGTCTGTGGGACTACAGGCCGCTGAACAAGACCTACGGCCAGCTCCAGGAGCTCTGGCAGGCGTATGATATCGCGAATGTCGATGTGGACCGATACGTGATCGATGGCGAGCTTCGGCAGGTGACTCTTGCCGCGCGAGAACTCTCCGCCGAGCAGCTTAGCAAGGTGACCGAGCCGACCTGGCAGAACCAGCGGCTCCAGTTCACGCACGGCTACGGAGCGGTCATGAGCCCGGTCAACCGAGTCGCCGGCGAGGGGCTGCCGGACTTCTTCCTGAGCGGCATTCCTCCGAAGTCGCCGGTCGGCATCGAGATCAAGCAGCCTCAGATCTACTACGGCGAGAACACGTTTGACTACGTCATCGCCAACACTCGCCAGGCCGAGTTCGACTATCCGCACTCCGGCGACAATCGGTATACCAAGTACGCCGGGAAGGGCGGCATCCGGCTCGACTCGTACTTGAAGAAGCTCGCGTTCTCCACGCGATTCTCCGACATCAACATGATCCTTCCGAACCCGATAACGGACAACAGCCGGATCATGTTCCGCCGAGAGATCACCGAGCGCGTCAGGACCGTCTTCCCGTTCCTGATGTACGACCGCGACCCCTACCTGGTCGTGTCGGAGGGTAGGCTCTACTGGATGATCGACGCCTACACGATCTCGACGCGATACCCGTACTCGAAGCCCTACGTGATCTCGAACGTCCCGGTCAACTACATGCGGAACGCCGTCAAGGTAGTGGTGAACGCCTATGACGGCAAGATCGATTTCTACACGGCTGACGATAACGATCCGGTGCTGAAGACCTACGCTCGGATCTTCCCGGGCATCTTCAAGCCGCTCGACCGAATGCCGTCCGATCTGAAGCAGCACATCAGGTACCCCGAGACGCAGTTCCGAGTGCAGTCGGAGATGCTTCTCACATATCATATGCAGGATCCGCGGGAGTTCTACGCCAAGAACGATCGATGGGATATCCCGAACGAGATCACGGAGACCGGCGGCCAACAGCAGCAGGTCGAGCCGTACTACGTGATCACCAGGCTGCCCGGCGAGCAGAAAGAGGAGTTCCTCATGATGCTCCCGTTCACGCCCGCGAACAAGGACAACATGGTCGCATGGATGGCGGCGAAGTGCGGACCCGAGGACTACGGCCGGATTATCCTCTACCAGTTCCCGAAGGAGAAGTGGATCTCCGGGCCGGCGCAGATCGAGGCGCGGATCAACCAGGATCCTGTCATCTCTCAGCAGTTGAGCCTTTGGAGCCAGCGTGGGTCGAACGTGAACCGGGGCAACCTCCTGGTGATCCCGATCGAGCAGTCGCTCATCTACGTGGAGCCTCTCTACCTCGAGTCGGATACCAGCAAGATCCCGGAACTGAGGCGGGTGATCGTCGCATACGGCGACCGGATTGCGATGGAGGAGACGCTGGACCAATCGCTGGCCCGCATATTCGGCGACGTCGGGACGATAGACACCGTGAAGACTCCGGTCGCGCCATCCGCCCGGCCGGTGGTCGAGGAGAAGCCGGACCTCCGAAAGCTCGCGGAGCAGGCATTGGCGGAGTATGAGCGCGCGGAGGAACTGCAGCGCAAGGGTGACTGGGCCGGCTACGGTCAGCAGTTGAACAAGCTGGAGGAGACCCTCAAGCGCCTGCGCGAGGAGGCCGGCAAGCAATAATCATGGATACGGGGAAGATCACGGAATTCCTGGTGGTGCTGGTGTTCGCATTGGTGGTCGGTACCGGCGCCGTCCTCACGGTCTTGTACCTGGACGGTGTCGCCCGGGTAGTGGCCATGTTCGCGCTGATAGTCGTGGGACTGGCTGCCTGGCAGTATCTCCGCAAGCGATTCGGGCGCGTATAGACCATCCCTCTTGTAGGAGCGACTTCCCAGTCGCGATGAGTTGTATCGCGGCTGGGAAGCCAATTCGCGGCTTGGAAGCCGCTCCTACAGTGCGTCACTTCCCGCTATCGGCAGGCAACCCTTCCAGCGCCTTCGTAAGCTCCGTCATGCTCCCGCGGAGTATCCACCCCTTGTCGTGTTCTTGCGCTCCAATGGAGGCAACTAGATCGGCGAGCCCCTCGCCCTCGCCTCCATGCAGGACGGGCACGACGGCCGCGTACTTCGATACGGCGGCGTAGAGCGCGTTCACGGTCTGCACATCAGACTCCTCCTCGGTATCCGACCTCACCGTCGGGAGCAGCGCATCCACTCCGTCCACCTGCGACCAGTGGCCCGGCGACTGAGCGTCGGACTCCGGGTCGAGCGTCACCGAGCAGACAGCATCGGGGTTGATGGCCTTCAACGTCGCGCTGACCTCGGCGATCAGACCGGTCAGCTTGCCCCGCCGGAACTTGTCCCACAATGCCTGTGCCTCCAGGTCGGCAGGTGACCTCACGCCCTCGGGATCGATGTCGATCGGATCGATCTGGTGGGCGCGGATCATCTCCTTGCGGACCTCTATGGTGTAGCCGAACGGTGGAGTCATGTCCCTGCCGTTGACCACGAAGGGCGCACTCCGAGGATACTCCAATCTGTCGATGCAGACACCGGCGACTTTGTAGTTCGATGCGATCTCCTTGGCAACGGCCTTTAGGAGCCTCGCGGTCTGTGAAGACGCCGGGCAGAGGTAGACGCTCTTGTCGGCCTGAGGGAGGTTCCGTGCATCCGTATCGGCTTCCATGGCGGCCAGTTCCCCCTGCTGCCACTGAGCCTGCTCTGAGTACGTCCGGTCGAGCAGATTGCGGTCCTGTGCGGCGACATACCTGGCGGGCTGCGGCGCCGGATGCGTTGCATCGCCCCAGAGCGTGGCGTCGAGGACGGCGTGCACCCTCATGCCCAGCCTGTCCGCTGTCTCTACGATCACACTCAGCCGATCCTCGCCCACCGGCCGATCGACGCCCGGCTGCAATACCTTGCTCGGGTAGATCGCCTGTCCACGGCTGAGCACCGGGACGAATACGTCATGGAAGCCGCGCGCCTTCGCGGCTCTGAGCAGGCGGCTCAGGGCGGTCGGTTTCTCGTCGGTGATCCAGATGCCGGAGAGACGATCCCCCAGAGCGGTCTCCTTCGGCGGCTCCTGCGGATCGACTGCGACGTCCGTGGTTTTCACGGGTTTCACGGGCCTCGCGTCGGCGGTTCTCGGCTCGGGGGCGCTCAGCGGCTTTTCGACGATCAACGTTCCCTGCGGCGAATCGATTATCATCACGGCATTGAGCCGCGCCGTGAGGTCGGGCGCCTCCCGGACGAGCAGGTCCGTCGGAGGCGCGTCGTCGGTAGTTCGGAAGCCCTTCGCGCGCAGAGCGTAGTTGAGCCAGCCGATCTGCGGAGGCGTCATCGTGAAGATCGAGAGCGCGTTCCCGTAGGCGATCTGCTCCCTCTGCAGCGGGGTCAGTTCCCATTCGGCATCGAAGCTTGGCGGGAACGGCATCGTCTCGTAGAGCCACTCCTGGAGGCGGTTCTCGGTGGTCTTCGCAAGCTGGGTCTTCCGCGCCTCCTGGTAGCGCTCGTTCCACCGGACGACCGCGGTCCCCCTGGCGTTGCTCGTCAGGAAGAACATGTCGTCCACCAGCCACCACTGCAGTCGGGTGATCTCCTCCACACAGGTCATGACGGTCTCGAGCTTCGCCGACCTGATATGGAGCGTGACCGAGGCGCCTGCATACCGGCGGTCGACGTAGAACTGGGCCGACGTCTGCCTGGAGAGCTGCCTGCACACCTGCTCGAGAGTCAGAGTCCGCCCGGAAACGGTCACGTTGGCGATCATCAGCGGGTCCGAACGCCAGTCGATCTCCGCCTTTCGGTCGGCAAGCGACGGCATCGCAGCCAGCATGAGCGCCGTGGTTGCCACAATCCATCCGATACTCCGCACTCTACACTCTACACTCCGCACTCCCATCATTCGCCCTCCTTCCCGCCGAGGGTGACGTAGGGCATCGAGTCGAGGCGCAGGACCATGCCGTTGCCCCCGGTGGTCTTCGGGACCACGAGTTGCGGGATCACGCGGAACGCGATCGAGACATCCTCCGGCTTCGGGATCGTCGTGTCGGCGGCAGGTACGAGCATCGACTTGATGATCTCCTGCTGGGCCGGAGTCAGATCGGAGTAGGGCAGGGCGGCTCCGCGCGAGATCAGGAAGAGCTGTCCCTCGTCGAGCGTCGTGAGGAACGCGGTCATCCCCTCATGCGGGGTGACGGATCGCTTGGGCGGAGGAGGAAGCTCGCCGAGCGTCACCGGTCTCTTGAGCACAACGACGGTGTTCTCGATGTGCCAGGCAAGGCCGCTCATCTTCTCCAGGGTGTTGAGCGCGTCTCGGAGGGTCTCCTGTTTCAGTGACGCGGTGAGTCCATCCTTCGGCTCGGCCGGAGCGGCGATGTCGATCCCCGCCGCCTCCGAGAGTGCGTATGCGGCATCGGCCATCGACGAGTCGGCGAGGTGCAGGTCTATGCGGGAGTCGAGCTTCGACAGATCGAATCCGGCGGTGTCGGCGACCGGGATCGAGAGGATGACGGCGGCAATGATCAGCAGGCTGAACACGGGCAATCTCAAGGCTCTCACTCCTCTTCCTGAGGACTGGCAGCGCCAATCTCATTATGCCCGATTCGGGGGGTCATCTACCGGCATTTTACCATCACTCCGCCGGATTGGCAATGTGCTGAGTCTTGTCGCGGCCTGTAGGAGCGGCTTCCAGCCGCGATGAGCCGACCTGCTGTAGGAGCGGCTTCCAGTTGCGATCGCGGCTGGAAGCCGCTCCTACAAGCGAGCAGGGGAGGTTTCCAGGCAAGTTCGGGGAATACTACCACCGGAACGTACATGAGAACGCTGGCCCTGGACACCACGACCGATATTAGCAGCATCGCGATAACCGACGGCCCGGAGATCCTCGGGGAGTACAACTTCCTGCACCGGATGGATCTCTCCCAGCGGCTGATGCCGAACATCGTCAACCTGCTGAAGGACTGCAAGCTGGCGATGAGCGACATCGAGGCCATCGGAGTCTCGCTCGGCCCGGGATCGTTCACCGGCCTCCGGATCGGGGTCGTCACCGCCAAGACCCTCGCTCAGACGCTCGATATCCCGATCGCCGGCATCGTAACGCTCGATCTCCTCGCGCACCAGATCGACTACCTACCCGGCGCGCTCGTCTGCCCGCTGATCAAGGTCCGCAAGGGCGAGGTCTACTACGCCCTCTACCGCACGACCGCCGGCTCCCTCGAACGCATCACCGAGTACGAGGCAGGCCCCATAGACGACGTGGTGAAGCTGCTGCAGTCTGCAGTCTGCAGTCCGCAGTCCCACAACATCGTGTTCTGCGGCGACGCCCTTGATGCCAACCTGCCCGCGCTTCGTGAGGGCCTCGGCGACCGAGTCGTCGCGGCGTCACGTTGGCTCTCGTACCCCAAGGCGTCGATCATCGGCCGGCTGGCGGCCGAGAAGATCGGCGCCGGTGAGGGATCCGATCCGCTAACCCTCGTCCCGTTCTACATTCGCCGCTCAGCCCCCGAGATGCGGATGGGCGACTCCTGCCGCTGATCGGTCTCGGCCCGTCGACGAGACCTCGTTGTCATAGTGACCCAACGTAGATACCATCAGCACTTGCTCCACCCAACTGGTCCCCGGCAGCTCCATGCCGAAGGTACGGAGACCTCCGGATCCGCATGCGTACCGAGAAGCCGAGGGAAATGTCCGACCGGGCGGAGAGCAAGCCGTAGTCAGGCCGAAAAGTTTGTGAAAAAATGCACTAACTTACCCCCAAACCCGTTGACACGAGGGCTTGCCTGATGTATGATTCAAACAAGCACAACGTTTCATTTGGTATCAGCCCGCCGCTCGGTAGGCTGCTCCGATAGCGGCGCCATATCAACGCGGAAGGACGAGGTGACAATGCCGAAGGTACTGGTTAGCGACCCAATTGCAAAGGAAGGAATCGAAATCCTCCAGAAGAGCTTCGACGTCGATGTCAAGACGGGCCTGGAGAAGTCCGAGCTCATCAAGATCATAGGCGAGTACGATGCACTGGCCGTGAGAAGTGAGACCAAGGTCACGGCGGACGTCTTGGAGGCTGCCAAGAAGCTAAAGATCATCGGTCGGGCCGGCGTCGGCGTCGATAACATCGATGTACCGCTTGCGACGCAGAAGGGTATCATCGTAGTCAACTCGCCCGCGGGCAACACCATCGCCGCCGCCGAGCTGACCATGGCTATGATGCTCTCGATGTCCCGCAACATACCCAAGGGGCACGAGATGCTGAGGGCAGGCGAATGGAAGGCCGCACGCAAGGCGCTGATCGGCGTCGAGCTCTACGGCAAGACACTCGGTGTCTTCGGCCTCGGCAAAATCGGCTCCGAGGTTGCCAAGCGGTCGAAGAGCTTCGAGATGAACGTGATCGGCTGCGACCCGTTCGTATCCGAGGAGTACGCCGCCCGGCTGGGCATCGAGCTGGTCAGCTTCGAGGAACTCCTGAAGCGCAGCGACTACATCACGCTCCACGTTCCCGCCACCAAGGACACCAAGGGCTCGATCGGCGCAGAGCAGATCGCCATGATGAAGGACGGCGTGCGTATCGTCAACGTCGCGCGCGGCGGCATCATCGACGAGGCGGCGCTGGCCGAGGCCGTCAAGTCGGGCAAGGTCGCAGGAATCGCGTTCGACGTATACTCCTCCGAGCCGCCTCCCGCCGACAATCCGCTGCTGAGCCTCGACAACGCGATCACGACTCCGCACCTCGGCGCATCGACCGAGGAGGCGCAGGTCAACGTGGCGGTCGATATCTCCGAGCAGATCGTGGACGTCCTGAACGGCAAGCCGGCCCGCAGCGCGGTCAACATGCCCGCTCTGAGCGCCGAGGTCATGGCGGCCGTCAGCCCGTACCTGACCCTCGGCGAGCGGATCGGCGCGATGCTGACTCAGCTCGCGGACGGCCCGGTGGAGGCCATAGAGATCTCCTACTGCGGTGAAGTATCCGCGCTCGAGACCGGTCCGGTAGGCCGTGCGGTCCTAAAGGGCCTCTTCCAGCCGATCCTGACTGAGCAGGTGAATCTCGTCAACTCGCCGGTGATCGCGGAGTCGCGAAACATCCGCGTGACCGAGAGCAAGACCAGGGACTGCGAGGACTACACGAGCCTGCTGTCCGTGAAGGCGAAGATCGGCAAGGGCGACCTGGTGATCTCCGGCACTCTCTTCGGCAAGAAGGACATCCGGATCGTCCAGATCGACGGCTACTCGATCGACATCGTTCCGAGCGGTGCGATGCTGGTCACCACCCATATCGACAAGCCCGGTATCATCGGGCGGGTCGGCACACTCCTCGGGAGCCAGGGCGTCAACATCGCCGGTATGCACGTTGGCCGCGAGGGTATCGGCAAGAGCGCGGTGATGGTGCTGAACGTCGATGAGCCAATGACCGAGGACGTGATCAAGCAGATCCAGGCGATGGACGGCATCGAAAGCGCCAGGCAGGTGCAGTTCGGCTAGAGCCCGACAGGATTCCGCCCCGCGTGGGTAGAACACCATATGGAAGCCAATCATGGCCCATCGAATTCCGTGAGAATCGGAGCGATGGGCCATGTTGTTCCCTGAGCCAGGGTTTCCCTGCTCTCAACCTTGCTCGTACTCTTACTCTTACTCTTACTCGTACTCGTGATCTCGGTCTCGCTCTCGCTCGCTAGCCGAGCGACGACTTGAAAGGAATCAACGTCTTGCTGTTCGAGAAATCGGTGCCGGAGGGGGCCAGGGATGCCTACAGGCGGGATGCCATCGCGGGCATGCTGGTCGGGTTATACACGGGCGCCATCTTTCCGTTTATCGGTTTCATAGCGAGAGACAAGTTGCATGCCAGCGTCGGACTGATCAGTCTGATGACGGCCGTGCCGTTCATCGGCAACATGTTCGCGCTGTTCTATGCCAACGCCATGGAGGGCAGGCCGAAGAAGCCGTTCGTCGTCTGGTCGGGCGGCATCGCGCGCGCCCTCTTCCTGCTCGTCGTCTTCGCCAGGACGCCGCTCGCGTTCGCGCTCATTATCAGCGCGATCCAGCTCATTGCGACCGTGGCATCGCCGGCCTACGCCGCGGTCATGAAGGAGATCTACCCGGACGAGCACCGTGGCAGGATCATGGCCTACATACGCGTCGGCATGGCGTTCATGATCTTCATCTCGACGCTCATTGCCGGTCCGCTGCTGGCGAAAGTGAGCTTCCGGTATATCTTTCCCATCGCCGGACTGCTCGGAGTGGCGTCGTCCATCGCGTTCGGCACGATCAAGACTGCGCCGGTGGACCCGAACGATCCGAGCAACCACAAGACGCCCACCTGCGAGTTCCTGAGGGCAACGCTCTGCATACTGCGCGACGACACCAACTACCGGTGGTTCACCACCTCAGTGTTCATCTTCGGGTTCGGCAATCTGATCGTGGCGCCGCTCTATCCGGTCTACCAGGTGGACCGCCTGCATATCACATCGACCCAGGTTGCCATCCTGGCGAACACTGCAACCATCGTGTGGATGCTGTCCTACCTCTACTGGGGGAAGTACGTGGACGTGCAGAGTCCGCTCAAAGCGGTGGCGATCAACGTGCTGATGGTCTCGTTCGTGCCGCTGATCTACTTCCTGTCGAGCAACGTGTGGATGCTACTGCCTGCTGCGGTCATCTCCGGCCTAACGACCGGTGGGGTGGAGTTGAGCTACTTCAACAGCATCCTCCGGCTCGCCGATGAGGGGAAGGAGTCGCAGTACCAGGCGCTGCACTCGTTCCTGTTGGGGCTTCGAGGCACGATCGCTCCGTTCGTGGGCGCGGGGCTGGTCTCTCTCTGCCGGACCCACGACGTATCGGTGCGGTACATCTTCCTGGTCTCGATGGTGGTGATGCTCGCCGGGTTCCTGACCCAGCTCGCGGGGGTGCGGGAGCGGTTTGGCAGCGGAGTGGAACCAGTGGCCGAAACGGAATAAGGCGGGCGCGGGGCCCGCCTCGGCAACGATCCACCACATACGGTGTGGGGGGTACTACGAACCGACGGTACGAGCGACCTGCTCCTCCCGTGTCTCCATCTCTGTCTCGAGTTCCCGGCGCTTCTCTTCGGCGGCCTGACGCCCCGACGTCACGGCCTCCCGAATCCTCGACGAGCCGCTCTCGATCATCTCGCGGCCTCTGCTCACCATCTGCTTCGATCGATCGGCCACGGCGCCGGCCAACTTCGATGACTGCTCCTTCGTATCGCTCCACAGCTCCCCGGCCTTGGTCCCGGCGCGGTTGGCTGCATGTCTCACATCACTGCGCATCTCATCGCCGCGCTTCGGAGCATACAGCAGTGCCGTGATTGCTCCGGCCGCGGCGCCGACGAGTGCTCCCAGCCAGAAGTTCCCTCTGCGAGCCACTTGGATACCTCCTTTCAGGCGGATCGCCTGAGTGTGTTGATAGCTCTGTTGATGCCTGCGATCACGCTGGCAAGATTGATGAACGGCTGTGCAACACTGTGCTGTACTACATCGGTCGCCGCGACGACGGATCCTGACACCCGTCGCGCGGTCTCCTCACTGATATCGAGTATGTTCTCGGCCTTCCGCTCTACTCGCTCGACTATATCGTTCACGTTCCTGATAGTGTGGGTTGCTTCGGAGAGAGCCGGCTGAACTGACTTGTTCAGAAGATTCCTCACCGCTATCGCTAGAAATGCGAGCCCGCCGAGCAGCACGAGGTTGCTAAGCGCAATCACGCCCACGAATATGACAAGAAGCAACTGCCACAGTTCCATTGCCTAGACCCCTTTCGGCTGCCGATGACCTGTGTCTGCTGTACCCACGGCATCTGAAAACAAAACTAGCGCAGCAGGGCCGACGAGCGACCTTACCGCGCACGGTTCAGCGCGCAGGACCTCGACCGCCTCACGCAGCCGTGTGTCGATCCGTGCAACGGAGAGCATGCGCAGCCAGCCTTGCACACACGGCGTGAAAGCCGTATAATTCAACTCGGGTTTTGGCGGCCCGTGATCAGGCTAAAATCACATTGCCGAGCCGCATGCCAGAGCCCGCGACGATACCGACACAAGGAGATATTCCGTTGGCAGATACTTTCAAGCTGTCCAGATTGGTGAGGACTGTATCTTCCGAGATCTACGTTATCTGGGAAGGGGAGCGCCGGGTAGGTCAGCTTCACATACACTACGCCCACTACACGGTACACGTGACTCTGATCTTTGAGGTGGACGTGTCTCTCTCCGAGGAGGAGGAACTGCTCGCCGCCGTGGACGACGATATCGTCTCCTCGTACCTGCCGAGCTTCGAGCGCGAAGAGATGCTGGTGACGGTCTTCCGGGGTGAGGAAACCAGCTCGTTCAGCTATGCGCCTCCGGGAATGGATGAGATCGAGGAAGAATAGCCGTTTGGCGCGCAGAACGGGTCTTGCGCACCAAGGGAGTCTGTGCTATCATCGATTTCGAAGCCAGGAAGGATAAACCTGTGGCCAGGCTGTTCTTTCCGGCTTAGGGATTGGAGTGTGCCCAGACGCTCCAATCCCGCCCCTTCACCGAGCGTATTTCCCGCACCATCGTCTCCCGTTTCGGGTATCTATCCTGCATCGCCGGAGCGCATCCGCTTTGTAGGAGGGGATTCCAATCCCCGAATTCGAGGCGACGCATGGGCATTCGCGGCTGGGAAGCCGCTCCTACAGCAGGCGCGGAATACGCTCCGGGCTCTATGCCTCCGGACGTGGACTATCGACAATGAGAATCGGCGCACACCAGCGAACCGGAAAGGGTCTCGGTGACGCCATCGAGCGCGCGGCATCGATCGGTTGTGAGGCGGTCCAGGTGTTCGCCGCCAACCCGAGCGCCTGGCATACGCGGGCGATCCCTGTGGATGTAGCGACGGTCTTCCGCAGCCTGACCGGGCGCTACGACATCCGTCCGACGGTCATCCACACCCAGTATCTTCTGAACCTCGCCACCTCGGATGAGGCCGTCTACGCCAGGTCCGTGAACGCGCTCGCCGACTCGCTCGTTCGCGCCGATGCTCTCGGGGCCGAGATGGTGGTGACGCACATCGGAAGCCACCGCGGCCTCGGTATGGAGTCGGGCATACGTCGGGTGCAGGACGCGGTCAGGAACGTGCTCACGGGGAGCGACTCGCCGGCGCTGCTCCTGCTGGAGAACTCCGCCGGGGCAGGGGACCTGGTCGGCAGCCGCTTCGAGGAACTTCGCGCCATCCTTGATGGACTCCCGGAGTTCGGCGGTCGGCTCGGCATCTGCCTCGATACCGCCCATCTCTGGGGCGCGGGGTACGACGTCTCCGACTCCGAGGCCGTGAGCAGGGCGATGGACGAGTTCGACTCGCTGGTGGGCCTGGAGTGGCTGAAGCTGGTGCACCTCAACGACAGCCGCAGCAAGCTCGGCTCGCGCTCGGACCGCCATGCGAACATAGGGCAGGGGGAGATCGGGATTGCCGGCATCGCGGCGTTCATGAAGCATCCCGCGCTGGCGGATATGACTGTGATCATCGAGACGCCGGCCCAGTCGCCGGACGATCATGCGCGGGACATCGCGCTGTTGAAGGAACTACGAGGGCAATTGTAGGAGTGGTTTCCAAACCTCGATATGCTGTGATCGCAGTTTGGAAACCGCTCCTACCGTCGGAGTGTCAGCTTGGCATTCGGTGCTTCATCTGTCTCTCCAGCGCCCTGTCGAGCTGGGGCACGGTGAGGTACCCGGTCTTGATCAGGAGAGACCCCAGAGGGACAGGATCGAGACCCTTCCGGTGTATCTCGGTCTGCATGTTCAGGCACTCGATTATCTGATCGCGGGATGCGTATCCCATATCCACGATTATCTCACCAAGCGGTTTGTTGACGGACATTACGGCATCTCCTCCGGGTGCTATTGTAGCGGTTTGAAGCCGGCTAATCAAGCGTCGATCGCACGTACTCGCGGTAGAGTTCCATCAATCGCTGAGTAGTCGGCCCGGGGATGCCGCTCGAGAAGACGGTGTCCTCGACGGATCGGATGGGCATCAGCTCGGCAGTCGAGCTTGTCAGGAACGCCTCGTCCGCGCGGAGCAGGTGATCGAGCGGGAAGCATCCCTCCGTTACCTCGATGCCGTGCTCCCTGGCAACCTCGATCACGATGCTGCGGGTCACTCCGGACAGGATGCCGCACTCCAGCGCGGGAGTGTACAGCACGCCGTCTCTGACCCAGAATGCATTGGCCGACGTTCCTTCCGATATATCGCCCGAGGTGTTCAGCAGGAGTGAGTCGTCGAAGCCGGAACGCTTCGCTTCGGCACGCGGAAGGATCTTCCACAGGATGCCGGTATGCTTGATCCGGCTGAGCGGGCTGCGCTCGTCGCTCCTGAATGACTTCGATATCGTGAGCCGCAAGCCGGCCCCATACTCCGGCGGCGAAAACGGCTTGGCGAGCACGATCACCGTTGGCCGATCTTGCTCCAGGTCGTACCACATGCGGCCCGTCGCCCCGCGCGTGACCGTGATACGCAGGTATGCGTCACCCGTGAGACCGTTGGCCTCGAGGACTTGCCGGGCGGCCTGCCTGATCTCATCCGGTTCCGGCGGGCAGAGCTGTGTGATCGAGCATCCGTCGGCCATGCGCCGGATATGCGCGTCCAACATGAACGGCTTGCCCTCGTACACTCTGATCGTCTCGAAGATCCCGTCGCCGTACAGTAGTCCCCGGTCACAGGCGGACACGACAGCGTCCCTCGCAGACGCCAACCGTCCGCTGACGTACACGACTCCCCATGTCTCGCTCAGATCAGCGTTTTCCATACACATCCCAGCACCTCAGAGACCTATCGAGCGTCTCTCGGTATTCCATACCCGTGTCGGAGTCCACGGCAATGCCGCCTCCGCCATGTAGGAGCGGCTTCCCAGCCGCGAATGCCCACGCAACGCCACTAGTTCGGGGATCGGAATCCCCTCTGCAACAGAGTTTCGAAATATGCTCTAGAACAGGCTCAGGTTCTCCGGTTCGACCTTGGGCTGTTCCTTCGGCTCCTTCTTGAGCTCGATAACCTTCTTGCGAGCGGCGTCGATATCAGCGACCAGGGACGCCCGCGCCGTCCGGAAGGCTTCGTCGTGCTGGCGCAGGATGTACGCCGGATGGAGCGCGGCCATCGCGTACCTGGCATAGGAACTCGTGAACCAGATCCCACGCTCCTTGGTCATTCGGAAGTCCCTGTGGATGACCAGGTTGGCGGCCGGCGCGCCCAGGCAGAGTACCACCAGCGGCTTGATGATGTCGAGCTGCTGTTGGAGCCACGGCATGCACGCGGCGATCTCTGACGTGCGAGGCGGACGGTTGCGGACACTGCCGTTCTCGATGATGCTCGCGCGGCACTTCAGCACGTTGCAGATGTAGATGTGTTTTCGGGTGATCCCGTTCTCCAGCAGTACCTGATCGAGAAGCTGTCCCGCGCGCCCGACGAACGGCCGACCGGTGGCATCCTCGTTCGCACCGGGACCCTCGCCGATGAGTACGAGCGGCGTGTTGGGGTTGCCCTCTCCGAACACCACGTTCGTCCTCGTGTCGCACAACTCACATGCCCGGCAGTCTAGTGCCTTCTGCCGGAGTTCCTGCAATCGTTCCTCGACCTCGGTCATTCTAAGGTCCTCCCAGCTCTTCCATCTTGCGCATCAGCTTGTCATACGTTGCCTCGAGGCTTTCGGGCAGCACCTTCGTGTTGCCGACCACGGGCATGAAGTTCGTGTCGCCGTTCCATCTCGGGACTACGTGCCAGTGAACGTGGTCCGCGAACCCGGCGCCTGCCGTCCGTCCCAGGTTGACGCCCAGGTTGAAGCCGTCCGGCTTCATCGCCGCCCCCACGAGCCCTACCGAATACCTCACGAGGCGGCTGATCTCCAGCAGTTCCTCGTCCGTCAGATCGTACAGGTCCGCGGTATGCTTGTACGGGGCAATCATCAGATGCCCAGTGTTGTACGGGAAGGCATTCATCATGATGAACGCGGTCTTCCCGCGATAGAGGATGCCGTTCTCGCGGTCCCTCCGCTCAGCGGGTTTGACGCAGAATATGCAGCCTGGCGTGTGGTCGGCCTTCTCGATATACTCCATCCGCCAGGGCGCCCACAGTCTCTGCATGGGTTCGTTTTCTCGATCGTTGGACACGTTACTTCCTTTCATGCACGGCTACACGTAGCTGTTTGGCCCGGCAGCCCGCGATTCCTTCAGGTCAGCTCATCAGTGCGGCCTGCGGTCGTGGCGGCGGGACGCCCCACAGGAGAGGCGCGCTGTTTTGCGTCCGGGACCCGGGGGTAAATACCGGGTGACATCTGTTCACGCAGTTCAATAGGGCGACATAGCTGATCAGTATCATCTCCCAGGTACGTGGAGGTGATGTTCTATCAATACCATCACTGCAGCACCGAAAGGTGTTGACAACTACATAGAGTTGCGGGTGCCGAGTAGGCCTGAATACGTATCGGTGATCCGATCGGTCGTGACCGATCTGGCCGAAGATATCGACATGCCATCATCCGCAGTCGAGGATATCCAGGTAGCCGTATCGGAAGCATGCACGAACGTCGTTCGCCATGCCTATCCCCCGGACATGTCCGATGAAGAAGCGGAACTACTCATCAGATGCTCCGCGGACGGCGGGAAGATCACCGCTGAGGTCATCGACCACGGATGCGGACTCCGCCAGCAGCGATCCGGCGGCAACGCGGATGACAACGGCGGATTCGGATTGATACTGATCCATACTCTGATGGACCAGGTGCAGTGCATGAGTTCGCCCGATTCCGGGACGAGAATCCGCATGGTCAAGTTCGCGGCACGAAAGAATTGCTAGCGCTTGGTTAGTCTGATTCCTCGAGGTTGCCATTCTGAGCGAAGCGAAGAATCCGGCCGCCCGATGATCGACGACTCTGTCGTCGATCATCGGGCGTGTCGCTTGGAATCACACAGCGCAGAATCCAACTCAACAGAACGCTAGCTCTGGCGCACGAAGTTGATGCGCAGGTCGCTCAGCATCGCCTTCAGTTGCTCGGACTCGGATGGGCTGATCTTTCCCTCGAGCTGGGCGGCAATGGCGGCGATCACGTCGATGGCGACCTTCGCCTGCGCCAGGTCTTTCTCGATCTTTCCCGTGGATGGGTTCATGACAAGGCCCATCCACTGCCACGCATGAGTGCCTAGCAGGGCGACGAAAGACCCGAGCAGCGTGTACACATCCACCGGCGGCAGCCCGGCCGCGATGTCCTCCGCGCTCGGTTTCTCCCCGGACTTCTCCTCCGGCTGCTCCGGCGATGCCTCTTCCTTCGGGGCTTCCTCGGTTTCGCCTTCCGCGCTTACGTCGTCCGGTTTCACTCTGCGCTTGTCGATAACCTCATAGCCTTTCTCTTCGTCGGCCACACTTCATCCCTCCAATGCATGCGTAGTGGCGGATCAACTTGATCGTCAACATTGCTATCAACGCGCCGGCCGCATCGGCCAGCAAGTCGAAAACATCCGTAGACCTGCCCGGCACGAAGTGTTGGTGGAACTCGTCCGTGACGCCGTACAACGCCGAGATGATCATCCCGACTACTGCCGGATCGAGCCGCAGTGTGAGCGGGACCATCGCAGCCGCCCGGTAGGCTACCAGAGCCAGGCCGAAATAGGCGCAGGCGTGAAGCAGCTTGTCGGAGTCAGAGAAGGTAAGCCTTCCTCCCAGAGAAACGTGCTGCTGTCCCGAAACCACGAAGATTGCCGCCATGTACAGGATCACCGGTCCCCACGCGGAGACCGTTCGTGCGGGATCAGCGACTCGTGTCGGTCTGCCGGGAGCCATCAACCGCCCGACTCCGCGGGCGCAGTCGGAGAGATCATCTCCTCGAACTCCTCTTCCGTCAGCACGGTGATCCCCAGATCGCGCGCCTTTTGGAGCTTCGATCCGGCATTCTCTCCAGCCACGACGAAGTCCGTGTTCTTGCTGACACTCGATGCTGCTCGCGCGCCAAGTTGCCGTACCTTCTCCTCGGCTTCGTCCCGGGTGAACCGCTGGAGCGCTCCGGTGAAGACGAACACCTTGCCCGCGATGCCGGACGGCGTCTCGGCAGGCTTGCTCGCCACCCGAGGGTTCACGTCGGCCTCGCGAAGCTTCCTCAACACTTCGCGGTTCTCCGGCTCTCCGAAGAAGCCCGCGAGGCTTGCCGCGATGACCGGGCCGACCTCAGCGACTCCGCTCAACTCCTCGACGGTGGCACCGGCCAGGGCCTCCATGCTGCCGAAGTGGTCCGCCAGCACCCGGGCGACGTGCTCGCCGACATGCCTGATGCCGAGGCCGAAAATGAGCCGGGCGAGCGGCGGGTTCTTGCTGCCCTGGATCGCGTTGTATATGTTTGAGGCAGACTTCTCGCCCATCCGGTCGAGAGTCAGCAGTTGGTCTACCGTGAGATAGTAGAGATCGGCCGGATCGCGGATCAGACCTTTGTCGATGAGCTGATCGACCTGCGCCGGGCCGACGCCCTCGATGTCCATCGCGCCTCTCGATGCAAAGTGGCGGATGCGCTCTTTGGTCTGCGCCGGGCAAGCGATGTTCACGCACCGCGCGACGGCCTCGCCCTCGGGCCTCTCGACGTCTCCGCCGCAGACCGGGCACTCTGGTGGCATGGCGAACTCGCGCTCGCCGCCGGTCCGCTTCTCGGTGATGACTTTGACGACCTCCGGGATCACGTCACCCGCACGCTGGATGACTACCGTGTCGCCGATGCGGATGTCCTTGCGCCGGATTTCGTCCTCGTTGTGCAGGGTAGCTCGCGAGACGATCACCCCGCCGACTTCGACCGGCTCCATGCACGCGACAGGCGTCAGGGCCCCGGTCCGTCCGACCTGGATGACGATGTCCTTCACGATGGTCGTCTCCTGCGTCGCCGGGAACTTGTACGCCACCGCCCACCGAGGGCTCCGCGCGACGAACCCGAGCCGTTCCTGGAGGGCCAGTGAGTTCACCTTGACCACGACGCCGTCGATGTCGTAGCCGAGAAGCTGACGCTTCTCGCCCCATTCGGCGATGAACGCCCGGACCTCCTCTATGTTTCGGCAGAGGCGGATGTTGGGGTTGATCTTGAAGCCCCAGGACTTGAACGCGTCCAGCATCTCCAGGTGGGTGCGGAATGCGCCGTCGGCCATGTATCCTGCGCCGTAGATGAAGATATCGAGTCTCCGGCTCGCGGTGATCGAGGGATCGAGCTGGCGAATCGATCCGGCGGCGGCGTTGCGCGGATTGGCGAACGTCTGCTCCCCGGCTTCCTCGCGCTCACGGTTGATCCGCCTGAACTCGTCGTGGAGCATGAAGACCTCGCCCCGAACCTCCATCATAGCGGGGATTCGGGATCTCGGATCGGCGATTTCGGATTTCGGATTTGTGATTTGGGATTGGTCCGGGAACAGGCTCAGGTTCTCCATCACTCCCTCTCGCCTTTTCTCGCCCTTGGTCGGAAGGATTGCAAGAGGTATCGCCCGTATCGTCCTCAGGTTGGTCGAGATGTCCTCGCCTGAGAAGCCGTCGCCGCGTGTCGCTCCGGTAACGAACCGTCCGTTCTCGTAGGTCAGCGAGACGGCCAGGCCGTCGATCTTGAGTTCCGCCGCGTACTCGATCTCTGCGCCCTCATCCATGCCCAGCATGCGTTTCACGCGCCTGTCGAAGGCCAACAGTTCTTCGTCGCCGAACACATTCGACAGGCTGAGCATCGGCACGCGGTGGGTGTAGGAGCGGAATGCCGTCGCGGGAGCGGCGCCGACTCGCTGGGTGGGCGAATCAGGCGTGACGAGTTCGGGATGCTCTTCCTCGATGGCGAGCAGTTCCCGCATGAGCCTGTCATACTCCGCGTCGGAGGCGACCGGCTGGTCGAGCACGTAGTAGCGGTAGTTGTGGTAGTTGATCTGCTGTCGGAGCTCTTCCGCCCTCGCCGCAGCCTCTCGCTGATCCATGGTGATACCTTAGCATAACGGGACGATGCGAACGCATCATCCCGACTGGAAATGTCTTGTGGATAGGCAAAATTCTAGCATCAGGAGGGGGCATTGTCAAATGACTTGGACGTGGGAGATGCCCTTGCCGATTGACTGTCTAGGCTGCCCGCTCGGCTCGTCGGCCGAAGATATCGGCATGGTCGCGCGCGAATTCGTCGAACGTCCGCGCAGGCCGCTCGAGGACCTTGGGGATCGCCTGAGTGACCATGCTCCCGTAGTCGGCCTTCAGGTACCACTGATAGGTCATGTAGTCGCTGATCCGCCATTCGGGCATACCCATGTCATGCATGGAGTCGTGCGCTTCCTGCTCGCTGATGTCCACGTAGTGGACCTTCCTGCCGAGCGCGTCCGAGAGCCGTTCCGCCACCTGCCGCATGCTCAGCGCTTCCGGGCCGCTGATCTCGAAGGACCTGCCCTCGAGCTGCTCTCCCGTCAGCGCCACGAGCGCCATTGCGGCGATATCTCTCACGTCCACCATGCTGATCTCGCCGTCGCCGAGCGGAGCGTAGATCCTTCCCTGGGCGGAGATCATGTTCGCCATCGAGAGCAGGTTCTGCATGAAGTGGTTCGGGCGCAGGAACGTGAATCGCAGTCCTTCGTCCTCGATGTACCGCTCGATGACGTAATGATGGCGCATGAACCCGATCGTGCTCCACGGGGTAGCGCCCATCACGGACAGCTTGACGATGTGGTGAGCTCCCGCGCGTTTCGCGGCATCGACGACATTGGTCTCCATCTCGACCTGGTTCAGGTTCGATGGCGAAAGGAGGAAGATCCGGTCCGCGCCCTTGAAGGCCGCATCGAGCGTCTCGGGCATCAGGAAGTCGCCCTGGACAATCTCCGGCGCCGATCCGAACATACTCTCGGCCTTGTGGGGATTCCTGACGAATACCCGGGGGCGGATTCCCGCCTCCAGAAGCCGGCGTGTGACCTCACTGCCGACGGTCCCCGTTGCTCCTGTGACGACGATCATGGCTGACTCCTTTCACGACGCAGGTTCAACGCTTCTTATACCCGGAACCATGTCTGCATGGCGTCACTGGGCGATGATCTTGTGCGCACCGGAAGGGACTTCCACGACCAGGTGTGCCCGGTCAAGCGATGCTCCGGATGCAGGTCTGCCTCCGCTCCAGACGACGCGTCCGTTGATCCGCACTGCGGCCCACGACGGATCGCATGGGATGCGTATCCTCGCGGTTGCGCGCCCCGGGATGGCGAGGCTCCCGGAGAGCGCACTGCCGTTCCGCCTCCATGAGGCCCGGACATCGCCCAGCGGAGTAGGCGTCACGGCCTCGACCCATTCCAGGTCGCCGAGGCGAGGGGCGATGGAGATCTCCCGAAACCCCGGCGCGAGCGGCCTGATTCCAGCGATCTCCGATGGGAGCAGCGACACCACTCCGCTCGACCAGCCGTGACAGAAGCTCATGTCCGAGTCCGGGACGAAGTCATGCGGCTTGCGGTGATCGTGGATCTCCCAGAAGGTCGTTGCCCCGCGGCGTATCATTCCGCCCCAGCACTGCCGGACCAGATCGAGCGCGGCCCGATCCCTCTCCATCCGGTAGAGCGCGCGCGCCGCGTAGGAGCTCATGTACGGCGTGATGGCAGGCTGGGTCCGCGATGGGTCGGACAGCGCGCGGTAGATGTCGTCCCATCTCCCACGACCGGCGATCCCGCACGTCACCGCCAGCGCATTCGTCTGCATCGAGGTGCGCGAGCTGATGCCCGTGCGAGTGCGGCAGTCCGCGTATGCGCCGGCGTCATCCAGCCACAGGAGCCGGTCTACCGACTCCCGCACCTTCAGCGCGCGCTGATTGTACCTATCGGCCGATCGGTCGTCGCCCAGCGCCTGAGCAATCCGTTCAGCCGATGCGAGTGCCTCGTGGTATGCCGCCTGCAGCGCCGTGACCCGGTCGTGCCTGTCCACATCCGCCCAGTCGATGAAGCACCACCAGCCGGGCCGATCCGCCTTCTCGATCAGAGAGTCGCGGTCGAGGTGTCTCTCGAACCACGCCATCTGCCGCCTTACGTGCGGATAGAGCAGCCTGAGAGTCTCCGCGTCGCCGGAGTGGAGGTAGTGCTCCCACACGGCGGAGACCCAGTATGCGCAGTAGTCCGGAAGGATGAGCGTTGACGGCTCCGGACCCGTCGCCGGGACCGCGCCGTCGGGAAGCTGGTTTGCGGCAAAGCGCATCAGGTCGAGCCTCGCCAGCTCATAGTCTCCGAAAGCGTAGTAGGAGGATAGAGCCTGGACGCGCAGATCGCCGATCCACACCTTCCGGTCGCGCTTGATGCCGTCCTCGTGGCACTCCTGCATGCAGAGCCGCGCGGTGTGTCGGCCGGTTTCCCAGATGTGGTTCAGCATCTCGTCCGAGCATCGGAAGCTCCCTCGATTATCGACTGGATAGCCGACCGACTGCAGGCCGACGTAGTCCACCAGCAGCGGTGATCGGCAGTCGCTCACGATGATGCGCACGTATCGGAACGCCCGCCGCTCGGCGTTGGTCCACATCCACTCAGGCGGACGTGCGGTGATGCGGTCGATCGGCTGATACGGCTTGTCCTGGAGGCACTCTTGGAGCGACTCGCCGTAGGCCGTGCGGATCGAGGCCGGTCCTCCGAGTGTCTTCAGACGGAGGTAGCCGACCACCTCTCTCCCGAAGTCCAGTACGAGTTCCGCGATCCGCCCGGCCGGCGGTTCGATCTCCGCGCATATGCCGTTCGCTTCGAGTGTGTTTTGCGCATATGCGACGTGCCGGGCGTCGATCACGCGAGCGGGGAGCATGAACTCAGTCCGAAGCTGAGGCTGAGAGCGGGCGATGATCTCGTTGAGCGGAGATGTCGGCCGACGCAGGCGGGTCGATGCGCCGGAGAAGAGCAGGACGATCGGACAGAGGAATATGACTGCGGCGAGTAGTGCGCGGTGGTGTTTCATGTAGCGTGCTTGCAGGCAGCAAAAGCCCCTATTCTACTGGAGCCAGTATATCAAAGCCTGGAATCGGGGGTCAAGTGCGTCGCACGGACCCGTTCGCGTGCGTGAACGGTGGCACATGTGGGTATAATCGATGCGGCGTAGACCGCGACAACGTGATCAGTTGCCCGACACCGACTCCGTCGGCTCGGTATCAGGTTCGCGGCAGCCAACCGGGGAGAGGTGAGATAACTCTGCGACTCGACATCTGCCGATCAGAGCGGCATGCCGGCTCCGCTTGCTGCTGGATTCGAAGGAGCATCGCCATGAGAATGACCAGGGATGCCTATGCGCGGGCGGTTTGGAGGGTCATCGAGAACCTTCACGAAGAAGATGAGCCAGTGATCTGTCCCCATGAGAACTGCGACAAGCAGTTGAACGTCGTCATGACCAGCGTAAGAACGGGAACGACCGTCAGTTGTCCCGACCACGGAGTGATCTTCAGGGACTAGAGTGCTGTAGGAGGGGATTCCGATCCCCGAATTGGTGGCGTTACGTGGGCATTTGGGGATTGGAATCCCCTCCTACAGGGACTATTGAGGCACGCCTTAGCCTCCCACAGCATCCTTCATCCGCTTGCCCGGCCTGAACACGCATGCCATGCTTTCCGGGATGTTGATCTGTTCGCCAGTCCTGGGGTTCCTCCCCACTCTGGCGGCGCGTGCCCGGACATCGAAAGTGCCGAAGCCGGCGATCGAGACCTGCTCCTTGTTGCTGAGAGCGTCGGTGATCGCAGTGAACACAGCATCGACGGCAATGCCCGCATCGGTCTTCTTCATGCCCGTAGCCTTCGCGACGGCATCAACCAGTTCCGGCTTTGTCATGATTGCTCACCCCCTTCCGAGTGCGCGTGTAGTTGGACCTGCTGGGTCGGTCTCAGTTCGGTGGCTCGACTGAACCACCCTCCCGTCGATGTGACGGCCAAAGCTGCGCGGGCGGATGTCTCTGAGACCGACGTATCACCACGTAACCCATCTGCTTTTACCCAGAATCCGTGGAATCCACTTGATATCACTCGTTTTTTTCGCCTCGGCCGAGAGATGCGATGCTGCCTTGACCGCTGAACCGGTCGGTGGTACAATTATGGTCATAGTATCATGACTTGGCGGCTGATCGTCCAGTCGATAGGAGCCACCGCATGAATCCTGAGTTGATAAGTTGCCGGCGCCTGACCGCCGGGCTGATATACCCACCCGTCGCGCTACAGAACGCGAACCTCAACCGGCTCTACGCCGAGATCACTGAGATATTTCCCTACCAGAATCTGCAACACCTCCCTGACGGCATCCGCATGGCGAACCAGGAGAACGACTGCTTCATCCAGCAGACGCGCATCCAGGTGAACGAGAGCGTCATGCATTTCCAGGCGAGCAAGGAGAAGGCTCTGGAGATCTTCCGGATCGCGGCGCAGTGGCTCGGCATCCAGCAGTTTCTCACCTTCGGCGTCAAGCTCACCGCCTTCCTGCCGTTCGACGCCCCGGAGGAATCCGTCAGCTTTGTCGAGCGCAATCTGGTCAGGGTCTCCGATGCCCAGTGGGATCTGCTCGGCCCCGGGCGCAGAGGCACCGGACTGCGGATTGTGCTGCATCAGGACGGCATCCACGAGTTGAAGATCGAGCCGTTCTTCAACGATCCGTCTCAGCTCTACATCGAGCTCGATGTCCAGCATCCCGAACCGTTCGCGGACCTGAGCGGCATCGAGGCGAAGATGGATGCTGCCTACAGCTACATCTTCGGCCCTGTGAAGCATTTCCTCGCCTCCGCAAACGCACGATAGGACGTGGGGTACTGGGGATGGAGTACTGGAGGACTGGAGTAATGGGTTCCCAATACTCCAATACTCCATCACTCCACCACTCCACCACTCCATTCCCTCCCCCCTGATCCTGAGCGGCGTTTCTCCCGATAATCCTGGTATAACTACCGGGTTTTCGGAGGAGCGCGTTGAACGAGTCCGAGAGGAGTTGGATATCGTACCGCCGGCAGCAGGACGCCATCGAGCGCCGTGAGGGACAGCTCTGGTGGCTGGCGATCCTCGTCATCTTCCTGCTGTCCGCCGGCGTCGTCGCGCTCAACCTCCCCAACGCCGGCGAGAACCTGAACACCGGTCTCGTCGCGCTGTTCGACAACCGCGTCATGCTGTACTCGCTCCTGGCGGCGGTCTTTCTCATCTGCGCCTACTTCCGCGATTCCGTGCGCCGACTTCGCCGGTGGAACAACCAGCTCCTGAGCGATCTGGAAAAGCAGAGCGACCTGCTCGCGCGCAAGAGCACCCAGATGGCGCAGTTGAAGGACGTCTCCGATCGTCTCCTCGGCAACCTCGACACCGCGGAAGGCCTCGACTTCCTCCTGGGGCTGGCGATGAACGTCTCCGGCGCGCAGTATGCCTCGATCCTGCTTGTGGATGAGGAGACCCGCAGCCTCGAGCGCTACACGGCAAGGAGCCTGGTAAGGGGCGGCGAGCCGAACGACGAAGCATACGTCAACCGCAGTGCCGCGCAGTGGGTCATCGACAACGCCAAGCCTCTGCTGCTGAACCTGGAATCGGATACGGAGGTCTCCACGCTTGTCGCGCCGGTGAACGTCGGCGGCAAGGCGCTCGGCGTGCTGAGCGTGCGCGGCAGGGTGGACGGCGGTGGGTTCACTCAGGACGAGCTCGATGCCATATGCACACTCGCCAGCCAGGCCGCGCTGGGCATCGAGAAGATGCATCTCTACCGCAAGCTTCAGGAGCAGGTCGTCTGTCTGCGCAAGGCCCTGCACGAACTCCATCAAGCGCAGGCAAGTCTGATCCAGAACGAGAAGTTGGCTTCCATCGGCCAGTTGGCCGGCGGAATGGCCCACGAGATCAACAACCCGCTGCTCATCATCCTCGGCCGCGCTGAACTGCTGCTGATGGACGTCGATCCGTCGAGCCCCAACGCCGGCGATCTGGAGATCATCAAGTCCGAGACCGAGCGCATCGCCGGAATCGTGCGGAACCTGCTCAGCTTCTCCCGCGCGGACAGGACTGGCATCCTCAGCATGGTGGACGTCAACGAGATCATGGAGCGCACGCTCCAGCTCGTGGAGACTCAGGAGTCCACCGGCCAGATCGCCACGATCAGACGCCTGTCAGGGGATATCCCGCCGGTCTACGCCGAGAAGGGCGAGATCCAGCAGGTGTTCATGAACATCGTCATCAACGCCTACCAGGCGATGAGATCCACCGGCGGCAAGCTGATCGTGGAGACATCCCAGGATGACGCGGGCTATGTGGTTGCCAAGTTCGCCGACACAGGCCCCGGGATCCCTCGCGAGCATCTCGGGAGGATATTCGATCCGTTCTTCACCTCCAAGCCGGAGTCGGAGGGCACCGGGCTCGGGCTTTCGGTCAGTCGTGGGATCGTCGAGAAGTACGGCGGTAAGATCGAGGTCGAGACCAGGATAGGGGAGGGCGCGACCTTCATAGTCAAGCTCCCCGCCGCCGAGGAAGCCCTAAAGGACATGCCGAAGGTCGCGTAGTGGATCGTCCTATATGTCCCATAGGTCCTATGGTACACATAGGACCTATGGGATCCGCAGAGCCTACTTGAAGCTTGGCAGGATGATACCCCGCATGATGATATTCTGGCAGAACACGAATATCAGTAGCGTCGGGATCGCCGCCAGAGTGAGCGCAGACATCGTGATATACTTCGGCGCGAGGATCTGCATCTCGTAGAGCCAGACCATCATCGTCCACATCTTCTGGTTCTGGCACACCAGGAACGCGAACATGAACGCGCCGTATGCCGCCGTGAACGATCCGAGCGCGATGACCGCGAAAATCGGCTTTGAGAGCGGTATGGTGATGCGGCGGAACATCGTCGGCTCGGATGCGCCATCGATGATCGCGGCCTCGTACAACTCCTTCGGAAGGCTGTCGAAGAACCCCTTCAGCAGGAAGATCGAGTACCCGTTCGCCATCCCCGGAAGGATCAGCGCCCAGAAGGTATTGAGCATGTGAAGCTTCTTCAGCATGAGGAAGTTCGGGATCGCCGTTACCTCCGCCGGGAACGCCATGGTCGCCAGCAGGAAGAGCAGCACCTTGTAGGAGTACTTGAGGTTGTACCGCGACAGGGCGTATGCGCACGCCGGATTGACGATCAGGTGTATCAGGATGATCGCCGCGCAGTAGATGATCGTGTTGATCACGGCGCGTCCGTGAAGCGCCATGTAGCTGATGACGGTAGTGTAGTTCCGCGTGATGAAGTGCTTGCGCAGGAACTGCCTGTTGTCGCGGACGTACTGCCAGTCGGCCAGCGCATACGGCGCATCAAGCTCCATGATGCTCTTCATCCTCAAGCCGTAGGCTTTGTTGGCGGCATCCAGGCTGCCGTACCGCTTCAGCACATAATCCCTGAACAGGTTCTCCGCATTGAGCGCGTGGATCGCGGTGATCGGGGCCGCCTGCGATACGAACTCCATCCAGTCGGTGAGCGGAGTGCCTTCCTCCGGGAGTGACTTCGGCAGACCGATCTGATCGAAGGATGTGTAGTTCGCTTTGTAGATCCTGTTGACCTCGGCGATGTTGCCGAGATACCGCTTCGACAGGAACTGTCGATACGCCGGCGCCGCTTCGTCCGTCACCTTCATGAACCGGAAGGGCAGGATGTTTCGCGCGAATTCCTCCCAGTCCGAGCGCTCCTTTGGGTTCGCCGGGAGAGTAGGGGAAAGATGCACGTCGGTGAACGCTTTGTAGTTCGTGCCGTACGCGGCGTTTAGTTTTGCGATATCGGAGTCGTATTTGTCTTCCTTCAGGAACCTGGTGAATAGCAGTTCACACCCGACCACTCGGGTATAGTCGGCGGGAAGCGATCGCTCGAACTCCAGCCACTCCTGCATCTTGGCCGACTTGTCCGGTTGCCACTCGCGCTGATCCGTGCGCTCGAACGGAGAGAACACCGTCTCGAAGCCGTTGTTCTCTTCGTTATAGAGCTTATTCAGCGCGTTGATGTCGCCGTTGAACCGCTTGCGCAGGAACGCTCGGTATTTGTCCAACAGCAGGCTCGGGCAGTGCGACGTGCCGGGAATCGGAAGGTAGTTGGCCTGCCTGTAGGTCATCGGCAGGCTCTGGCCGAACTTGGTCCAGTCCTCGACCAGTCTCCTCTGCCCGGCGTTCAACGGCCCTCTCCGAGGCGCTGTGACGTTCTCCAGCTTGGCGAAGTCCGTCCGGTAATATCCGTTGATCGCTTCGATGTCCCCGCCGAATTTGATCTCGGCGTACTTGGCGAAGAGGGCCGAGTCGCTGTAGAAGTATGTCGGCACGACCTTGTAGTCGTTGACGTCCACGCTGCTCTTGACAGCCGTGGACAGCATGACCAGGAACGGGTAGATCATGGTCACGGAGCCGACCGACAGGATGATGTAGATGCCTGCGATCAGCAGCCGCATTGATAACGATTTTCGACCGACGGTCGGGATAATTGCCATTTGTTATTCCTCCCGCCCGGATGTGGAGAACTTGACGTTCTTCAGGATTCTCAACTGGTACATGGTGAAGCCGATCAGCATGCTTCCCATGATCCAGGCGGCTGCGGTTGCGTAACCGAATCTCAGGTACATGAACGCGTTGTACCATATCTCCAGGCTGATGGTGTGGGTAGCATTCAGTGGGCCGCCGCCGGTCATGATGAAGATGTTCTCCATCGCCTTGAACGAGCCGATGAACGCGCCGACGAAGTTGATAATGATGAGCGGCTTGAGCGTCGGCACGGTGACGCGCCAGATCTTGCTGAGCACGCCCGCGCCGTCGAGGTCGGCCGCTTCGTACATGTCGTCAGGGATGCCCTTCATGGCGGCCAGGTAGATGATGCTGCCCGGTCCGGCATGGGCCCAGATCGCCGGCAGGATGATGCAGAGCATCGCCAGCTTCGGGTCCTGCAGCCAGGTCTGCTGGGATATCTGGAGATGGTTCAGCCATGGGTGTATGCTGTCCGCAAGTGACATCGCGATCTGGTTGTAGTAGCTGATGAGAGTGTTGAACAACCCCTGGGGCGATGGATCGTAGAACCACTTCCACAGGAAGATGACAACGAGCGAGCTCGTCACTGCCGGAAGGTAGAAGATCGTCCGGTAGAGCATCTTGCCCCTCGGCACTTCGTTCAGGAGGAGCGCAAGGATGATCGGTACGCAGAAGCCGAGACCGATGTTCAGCGTGACGTAGGTCAGTGTGTTGATGACGCCGACTCGGAACGCGTCCGAGTGGACGGCCTCGATGAAGTTGTCCAGGCCGACGAATGCGCCTCCGCCCAGGATGCGGTAGTCCTGGAACGCCATCGTCATACCGCGCAGCAGCGGGAGGTAGTTCCATACGAGGATGGACAGGACTGCCGGTAGCATGAACGTCCATGCGACGACATGGATCATCTTGCTGCCCTTGCCGCGGACGAGCTGTGTATCCTCGGTGTCCTCCGTTTGAGCCTTTGCCAGGTTCCTGACCGAGACCGCGCCGACGGAACCGATCAGTACGAAGAGGAACGCGAAGATTCCCCAGCCGATCTTGCGGCGGCGGTTCATGACGTCGGGATCGACGTAGCCGAGCATCTTGGTGTCGATGCGCTTGGCGGCGGCATCGAGGATGGCTTTCGGGTCCTTGTTCGGATGGAGCTTCATATCCTGGAGCGGATAGTCCATCTCGATGTATATCATCTCGCAGTTCTTGCCGTGAGGCTCGGGACGTCCGTGCTTGAAGGCCTCCTTGTTGGCCTCGATCCAGCCCTTAGGGATACCGCGCAGATACTCGTGGTAGCCGAACCGCTCGAGCTTGTCCGGGCTGACCATCTTGCCGAGGCCGGCCTCGACGTAGGCCTTGGTACGGATCCGATCGGCCTCTTCGCTGGACATGAACTTGACGTACTCCCACGCGGCGTCACGGACGCGTTTGTCGGTGATCTGGGAGTTGATGCCCCACATGCCGGCGTTGATCTCGTTCGCCCTTCCGGCAGGCCCCGCGGGGAGCGGCGCAATGCCGATCAGACTGGGGTTCACGTTCGACTGCCGGTTGGTGACCATATCGTAGGAGTAGCCGAACCACTGAGCGATCTTGTCCTGCGCGATGTCGGTGGCGTAGGTCGTCGTGTGCGAGGCGACTCCGTGGATGATCTTGCCGTCGGACGGGCGCTTCCACGGATCGACGACCAGCTTGCGGAAGAACTTGAGCGCGGTGACGCCTGCCTCGTCGTTGAAGACGCAGTGCCATTCACCCTTCTCGTTCTGCGCGACTACGTCGCCGCCGGCCTGCCACAGGAAGTTGATCCAGTGGAACGCGGTGCCACTGGGGGTTGCTTGGAACCCGAAGCCGTACTGGCCCTTCTCGGGGATGGTCAGCTTCTGGCAGTACTTGTAGAACTCATCCCAGTCCCTGGGAGGCTTGTTCGGATCGAGGCCCGCAGCCTTGTACAGGTCTTTGCGGTAGTAGAGCGCCATGACGCACTGGAACCACGGCATGCTGTACGTCTTGCCGTCTACCGTAATGACCTTGCGGATCGTCGGATGAACGCGCGCCAGAACCTCCGGGTCCTTCTTGATGTACTCGTCCAGCGGGTACAGGAAACCCTGGTTGATGTAGTTGTGGAGCTTCCGGAAGTTGACGTAGAAGACATCCGGAGCGGTGCCGCCTGCCATCGCCATCAAGAGACCGGACTCGGCCGCGGGTCCCTGGACCTGCAGGCCGCTGGCGCTGATGATCTTGATGTTCGGATGAAGCTCGGCAAATCGCTCGAAGACTTGACGCTGGGCTCGACGCCACGGGTCTGTGGAGTCCTTCGCAGGTATGCCCCAGTCGCCGCCCCACAGTCGGAGTTCGACGACATCTTCCTCGGGAGCAGGCGCGCCATCCGCGGCCGGAAGGAGTACGGGCGAAACGAAGGTGAGCGCGAGCAGGATCAGCGTGCACAGGATATACGAAATGAGTCGCTGCAAGTCTTACTCCTGGAGAGTGCTGTATGAACGAAGAGTGCGGTGTGCAGTGTCGCAGAAACCAGTATAGCAAGCTCTACCGTTCGCGTCAAGAGTAAACGTTTACACAGGCGGCTACAGACGGGGGAAGCATGTGGCCTGTCGCAATGTGTGCAGGAGGGGCTTCCGATCCCCGATGTGCGGGCTCTCGCTGCTTACCGTACCACCTCGGTCATATCGGCCTCGGCGAGATTGGCGCCGTTGAGGTTCGCATCCGCCAGATTGGCGTTGCGGAGGACGGAACGGCTGAGATTCGCACCGGAGAGGTTGGCGGAGTTCAGATTGGCCTCCCTGAGATCGGCGCTCTCCAGATTCGCGCCGGAGAGATTGGCCGCGCTCAGATCGGCCCGCATCAACTCCGCCTGACTGACGCTCGCGCCGGAGAGGTTGGCATGGCTGAGGATGGCGTCCTCGAGATATGCCTGACTGAGATTCGCTCCGCTCAGGTTCGCGCCGCTGAAGTCGGCGTCGGGAAGTTCAGCATGGCTCAGTTCGGCTCCACTGAGGTTGCACCCGGTGAAATCCGTCGCTCGCAGGTTGGCGTCCGTCAGGATCGCACCGGCCAGGTTGCAGGCGATCAGATCGACCTCCTGCAGGGTGGCCTTGCTCAAGTCGGCGCCCGATAGATCCGCCGCCGTGAGGTCGGCCCCGGTCAGATCAGCCTCATGCAGATCAGCCCTGCTCAGGTCCGCTCCGTCGAGTTGAGCTTCGCGGAGGTCGGCGTTGCTGAGATCGAGCCCGATTCCCGGGTTCGCGTCCCTGAACTGGCGGATCGATTCGGCTCCCTGCCTTACGATCTCCAGATGCTGCGGGTTTGCCATGCTCTGTCTCCTGACTATATGCCTATGGCTGGCACGCCGTCATCGCCGCCGCGCGGCCGCGGAGCGTATCCATCACATCAGGCGGGAATGTCACCGTGAGCGCCTTGATCTTGTCGCCCTCGATGACCGCTTCGTTGATGATCTCCGCCGGATGTATTCCCAGGCGTTCGTAGCGATCCGCGAAGATGTCGGATATCCAGATGATGCGATTGTCGTCCAGCATCTCGAAGTTCCGGTAGTTGGCGTGATAGTCCTCCTTTATCAGGTCCGCGAGCCAGTCGAGAACCTCCTGACGGTTGTTGTAGTTCTCGCGGTCGGGTGGCGGGGGAGGCGGCTCGATGCGCGCGGTCACGTCGTCTGCGAGCGAGTCGGCCACCGCGTCCATATCGTGATCGTTCATCGCGATTATGAAACCTTCCACGACGGTGAAGGGGTCCATGGCTGTTCCTCCTGTGCCGGTGTTGTTCGGGATCATTGTACCCACGCGGCGGATGGAGTAATGGAGTGGTGGAGCAGTGCGGTCCGTCCGGGCGAATGGCCCATGCCGGTCTGCCCGCCGGATCATTCGGTCTTGGCGAACTCGAGTAGAGCCTCGGCATTCGAGTGCCGGGCGTCCTTTGCGCCGAAAACCAGGGTTATGTCGCTCGATTTGGCTCGACGGGCAAGGTCGCGCAGAGTGTCCATCCCGCCGGATGCCTCGAGTTCCGCCCGGTAGCGCCGGCGGAACTCATCCCATTTCGCCGGGTCGTGAGCATACCACTTCCGAAGCGCATCACTCGGCGCCAGGTCCTTATGCCACTCTGCGATCCGGGCCTCTTCTTTTGAAACCCCTCTTGGCCACAGCCGATCGACGAGTATGCGCGTCCCGTCGTCGGCCGAGGCCGCTTCATATGCGCGCTTGATCTTCAGCATAGCGTTCCTCTCCAAATAGTATTGTACCCACACGGCGGGCGGAGTAATGGAGTGATGCGATATCCGTTTACTCCTGCACTCCGTTGGGCAAAAAGCATCTTGACAAACAGATGTTCGATGCCTATAATCTGGATTGAGCGCTGGGTAGCTCGTGCCATCCTTTGGCCACGTCATGCCGGCCCTGAATCAAGTTCAGGGCCGGCATGACAACCGCTGCAAACAGTTCTGAAGAAGACCGAACATGCGTTCCGTTATCCATTTCAGGCTCAATTCGTTCTTTGCCGCGCTGGAGCAGCTTCGGAAGCCGGAGCTTGTCGGGCAGCCGGTCATAGTCGCGCATAAGACCGGGCGTGGGGAGTTCGTGGTCTCTGCGTCTCTGGAGTGCGGCCTGACTCTACATACCCCTCCCCAGCCCTCCCCGCTACGGGGAGGGGGCCACGGTCTCCCGCCACGGGGAGAAGGCTATGATCCCTCGCCGCGAGTAGGTAGCCATGGTCTCACGCCGTGGAGAGAGTGCTATGGCTTCTCGCTGTGGGGAGGGGGTTATAATCTCCCTCCCCGTGGCGGGGAGGGCCGGGGAGGGGTAACCGTCCGCCACGCCCTGAGATACTGCCCGACCGCGATCGTCGTCCCGGCGGACTGGGATCACTACCGAGAGGCATCCGAGGCGGTGATGGACATCCTCTCGGAGTACTCGCCGCTCCTCGAGCCGCACTCGCTCGACAAGGCGTACATGGACGTCACCGGCTGCACGAAGCTCTTCGGGCCACCGAAAACGATCGCTCTGGAGGTCCAACGGCGCGTGCTCGACGAGGTCGGTGTGCCGGTGTCGGTCGGCATCGCGCAGAACAAGCTGGCGGCGTGCGCGGCATCATCGGCGTGCAAGCCAGGAGGATACATGGCGGTCCGGCCCGGCACGGAAGCCGAATTCTTGTCACAGCTTCCGGTCGGCATCCTGGACGGGGTGGGGCCGAAGATCGAGAAGCGGCTGGAGGGACTCGGCGTGCGGACCGTCGGCGATCTGGCGGCGATCCCCGAGCGGCTTCTCATTCGGCAGTTCGGCGTGCTCGGGAGCCGCCTGCGCACACAGTCCATGGGGATCGACCACAGCCCGGTGGCCGCACTCTATCCGCCGCGGGTTATTATTGCCGAACACACGTTCGGCTGCGATGACGACGATCCGTCCGAGCCCGAGGTCGTGGAGGCGTATCTGTTCCGAATGTGCGAGCGTCTGGCGATGCAGATGAGGAAGCGCGACCAGCAGGCCGGGTCGCTGAAACTCACGATCGAGTACGAGGGTTCGACGTCCTCCGTGCTGTCGCGGGATTGTACCCCGCGGCCCGAGAGCAGGTTCTACACGTTCAAGACGCCGGCTTCCTCGGCACACGATATCTACACCGGCGCCCGAAGGATCTACCGGCAGGTGGTAAATCCGAAATCCGAAATCCGAGATCCGAAATCGTCCGCAGTCTGCCGCCTGCGGTCTGCCGTCTTGACTTTGAGCGATCTGCACACCGGCAGCGGCATCCAACTCAGTCTGATCGGCGACACCGAGCGCCGGATGCGGCTCGATGCCGTGCTGGAGACGATCCGCTCCCGCTTCGGCGAAAACTCGATCTCTTGTCTGAGAACACAGATGGCGTAGGTGATGGAGTGGCGGAGTAATGGAGTGCTGGAGTGTTGGAATATTGGAGTACTGGTAACCTAGCATTCCACCACTCCATTACTCCAGTACTCCACCACTCCACTGAGATGATGAATCGTTCAGTCCGGATAGCCTTAGACAGCAAGAAGCACGCGCCGGTCGCGTTTCGATGGCGTGGTAGGCTCTACCGGGTCTCCGCCGTCCGGGAATGCTGGCGGCTTCTCGGCGCGTGGTGGGATGGGGAAGGGGAGCGGACCTTCTTCCGCGTGCAGACGGACACCGGCGGGATCTTCGAGCTTGCATACGATCACGTCCGCCGCACCTGGCTGCTCGATCGAGTGGAGGATTGAACCGCCAAGACGCCAGGAACGCCAAGTGTGGGAGTATGGGGGGTCCGGATTTGCCCACACCCCCCACAAAATCCCAGCCTTTCTGATAGACAAATGGCTTTTGTTCACCTTCACGTACATTCGAACTTCTCGTTCCTCGACGGAGGGAGCACGGTCGAAGCGCTGATCGACCGCGCAAAGGAGGTCGGCTGCGATGCACTCGCCGTCACGGACCACAACGGCCTCTATGGCGCGGTCCGGTTCTACGACTACGCCCGGAAGGCCGGGGTCAAGCCGATCATCGGCGCCGAGATGGCGATGGAGAGCGGCCATCATATCGTGCTGCTGGCGAAGAACCTCTCCGGCTACTCGAACCTCTGCAAGATCGTCACGCGCGCGCACCTCGGGCATGAGAAGGGCCAGGCCGCCGTGAGCTTCGATGTGCTCGACCGCCACAAGGACGACCTCTTCTGCCTCTCCGGATGTCGCAACGGCGAGGTGGCATCCCTCCTGCGCGAGGGCAAGCCCGAGGCCGCGGAGGAAGCCGCCTTACGATACGCCGAGATCTTCGGGCGGAGCTTCTTCATCGAGATGCAGAACCACATCCTGCCCGGGACCGGACTCCTCAACCAGCAGCTATACTCCCTGGCACAGAAGCTGAAGCTCGGCGTGGTGGCGACGAACGACGTCCACTACGCCCGCAAGGACGACTTCCGCGTGCAGGATATCCTCGCCTGTGTGCAGAGCATCAGCAAGCTCGCAGACCGCCATCCGATCCGCAAGCGGAACTGCGAGTACTACCTCAAGTCGCCCAAAGCGATGGCGAACCTCTTCACCGCCTATCCGCGAGCTATCGTCGCCGCCGGCAGCATCGCCGCCGAGTGCAACCTCGACCTCGGGCTCGGCACGTATCGGTTCCCGGACTTCCCGGTCCCGAGCGGCGAGACGGCATACAGCTATCTGTGCAAGCTCTGCTTCGAAGGCCTCGCTCAGCTCTACAAGCCGATCACCCCCGAGGCCACGAAGCGACTCCAGCACGAACTGACCATCATCCACGACCTCGGGTTTGCCGAGTACTTCCTGGTCACATGGGACATCGTCCGCGAGGCGAGGAAGAGGGGCATCCGATGTTCCGGGCGCGGATCCGCCGCGGACTCGATGGTCGCTTACTGCCTGGGAGTCACGATCGTCGATCCGCTCGAGCACGACCTGCTGTTCGAGCGATTCCTCAACCCCGAGCGCAAGGGCATGCCGGACATCGACATCGATTTCGACGCCGTCCGGCGCGACGAGATCATCGAGTACATCTACAAGCGGTTCGGCGAGGACAAGGTGGCGATGGTCTGCACCGTCAGCACGCTCTGCGCGAAGTCAGCGGTCCGTGATATCGGCAAGGCGATGGACTTCCCTCAGGATCAGATCGATACCCTGGCGTCATCGCTGCCTCACACGAAGGCCCGGCGCATCCGTGAGGCGTTCGACAAGCTCCCTGAGCTCAAGAACGGCGGTATCTCGATCGAGAAGATGGAGACGCTGGTGGATGTCTGCGAGAAGGTTGACGGCTTCCCCCGGCACCTCAGCGTCCACCTCGGCGGAGTGGTGATCAGCCGCGGACTGCTCACCGATCTCGTGCCGCTGGAGTGGGCGACGAAGGGCGTCATCGTCTCGCAGTTCGACAAGGACGACATCGAGACGCTCGGACTGGTGAAGATGGACATCCTCGGCCTCCGAAACCTTTCGGCCATCGAGGATGCGCTCGCGATGATCAGGGAGAACCACGGCATCGATCTCGACATCGACAACCTGCCGCTCGACGACCCGAAGGTCTACGAACTGCTGCGGTCCACGAACACCGTCGGCCTCTTTCAGGTCGAGTCGCCGGGGATGCGCGGGCTCCTCGGCCGCCTCCAGCCGACGGAGTTCGGTGACATCACCGCCAACATCGCGCTCTTCCGGCCGGGCCCGATGCAGGCGGACATGATCAATCCGTTCATCAAGCGGCGTCACGGCGAGGAGCCGGTCACGTATCTGCACCCGAGCCTCGAACCGGTGCTCGCGGAGACCTACGGCGTCATTCTCTACCAGGAGCAGGTCCTGCGCGTATCGAGCGCCCTCGCCGGATTCACTCCGGGCCAGGCCGACTCGCTCCGACGCGCCATGACCACCGATCGCTCGCAGGAGGAGATGGAGAGGATCCGCGAGACGTTTGTCAGTTGTGCGGTGAAGAACGGCGTCGATGAGGAGATCGCCGAGAAGGTCTTCTCGCAGCTTCGGGCATTCGCGGCATATGGGTTCTGCAAGGCGCACGCCGCCTCGTTCGCCAAGATCGCGTATCAGACCGCCTACCTGAAGGCTCACTACGCGCCGGAGTTTATGGCCGGGATCCTCAACAACGAGCCGATGGGGTTCTACCCGGCGAACGTCATTGTGGAGGAGGCCCGCCGGCTTGGCATCGGCATCCTCGGCGTGGATGTCAATCGCAGCCGGAAGAAGTTCAGCGTCGAGGATGGGAAGATCCGTATCGGGCTGATGCAGGTGAAGGGAATCAGCGATGCGGAGATCAAATCGATCGAGGATGCGAGGGCCGATCGGGAGTTCAGTTCGTTCAGCGACTTCTGCCGACGCACCCGAGTCGATCGCCCGGTGATCGAGAACCTGATCAACTGCGGCGCGTTCGATTCCTTCGGCCATCCGCGAGGGAAGCTGCTGTGGCTGCTTGGGGAGAAGAAGGTTATGGGTTGTAGGTTATGGGTTGTGGGGAACCCTAGCCCCGGAACCCGTAACCCAAAACCCAAAACCCATAACCCCGAACCCCAAACCCCGAACCCCGAGTTGCTCGAGGTGGACGCCGATGACCAACTCGCCGATCTGCCCGACGTGCCCGAGCCGCCGATGCACGTCCGCGTACGGATGGACTACGAGATCCTCGGACTCTCGTCGCTCTGCCATCCGATGGTCTTCTATCGGGAGACCCTGGCGAAGCATGGAATCGTCAAGAGCACGCGGGCGAAGGAGATGACCGGCGGGTCAATCGTCAAGGTCGCGGGCGTCGTGGTCACGTGCATGCGCCCGCCGACGAAGTCGGGGGTGATCGTTGTCTTCGTCACGCTGGAGGACGAGTTCGGCCTGGTGGATACGGTCATCTTCCCGAAGGTCTATGAGCAGTACGGACCGGTGATCTTCAACAGCCCCGGACTGATCATCGAGGGTAAGGTCGAGCGTATGGGCCGGCGCGGACTGTCAATCGTAGCGAGAAAGATATGGCCGCTCACTCCCGAATATAGGAATGAGGGCATCTCAGGCGACCGTGAGCGGTATCCCGAGCGGAAGCGTTCCGCGGGCCAGAGGTCGTGGGTAAAGAGTCAGGGAGTCTGACTCCATAGCCTACAACCCATGGCCCTATCCTGCTACCTCACGATCGTCTGCGTTCGCTCCGGGCCGACGCTGATGTACTCGACCGGGATGCCGACCAGCGACTCCACGTGCCTCACGTAGGCCTGCGCATTCGCCGGGAGGTCCTCGAACTTCCGAACACCTGAGATATCTTCCTGCCAGCCGGGGAGCTCATCGTAGACCGGCACACACTCGGTGATCGAGTCCCAATCCCCCGGGAGGTTGGTGGTCTCGACGCCGTCGCACTTGTATGCCTTGCAGATCTTAAGCGTATCGAGTCCGCCGAGGACATCGAGCAGCGTGAGCGAGAGGCCGGTCATCCCGTTCACCATCGCTGAGAACCGGATCGCAACGGTATCGAGCCAGCCGCACCGCCTCGGGCGTCCGGTGGTCGTGCCGTATTCGTGTCCGCGCTCGCGGATGTAGCATCCCGTCTCGTCGAGCAGTTCGGTGGGGAAGACTCCCGCTCCGACGCGTGTGGTGTAGGACTTGCCCACGCCGATGATCCGCTCGATCGCCCTCGGGCCCGCGCCGGTGCCGATGCACGCGCCGCCCGCTCCGGTGTGCGACGAGGTAACGAACGGGTAGGTGCCGTAGTCGATATCGAGCAGCGTGCCCTGAGCGCCCTCGAACATCAGCTTCTTGCCCTGAGCGAGCGCTTCCGCCACGATGAAGTTCGTATCTGTCACGAACGGCCGGAGCTTCTGTGCGTACTCGGAATACTCCTCATAGATCGCCGACTCGGACATCGGTTCCGCGCCGTACACCTTCTCGATCAGCGCGTTCTTGAACTTCATTATCTCGGTGAGGCGAGCCTTGAACCGCTTGGGATCGACCAATTCGCCCATCCTGATGCCGATGCGCGATGCCTTGTCCGCGTATGCAGGTCCGATACCCCTGGCGGTGGTGCCGATCGCCTTGCCGCCCTTCTGCTCCTCCTCCAGGCGGTCCTGCAGGGGGTGGTAGGGCATGATCACGTGCGCGTTCCGGCTGATCCGCAGATTGTCGATCACCACTCCGCGTTTGACCAGGCCGTCTAGTTCACTGAGGCAGACCTTCGGATCGATGACCATTCCGTCGGCCATGATCGGAGTGACGTCGGGATAGAGGATCGCCGACGGGATGAGATGGAACTTGTAAGTCTCCGAACCTACCATCACGGTATGGCCGGCATTGTTCCCGCCGTTGTACCTGACGACTACATCCGCCTCTCCGGCGAGGTAGTCGACGATCTTCCCTTTTGCCTCGTCGCCCCACTGGGCGCCTATGACTACGGTGTTTGCCATGAGCGCACGTCCTTCCAAGCGTTCATAAAACAAGCAAAGTGGATAGCCACCCCTTCCCCCTCGCGAGGGAGGGGGAAGGGGTGGCTATCCACTGCATCTATCAAAAACGCGTCGAGTATACCAGTTTCCCGCCGACCTGTCAAGGATTGCAGGCAGTCGGGGCAGCGGGTCGGAGTCAGGCTGTAAGAGCGGTTTCCGAATTGCGATGTCCGGGCGTCGCGGTTTGGAAACGTTCCTACAGCTTATTTCCTACCTGACGCAGTGTGAAAACCGCGATCTCCGGCCTGCAGCGGAACCTGAACGGCGCCAGCGTCGTTCCCCGTGCCAGCCCGCGGCTGATATACACCCGAACGCCGTTAATCTCGTGCAGCCCCGACACGTATTTGCGGCCGAGCCCCGCGCTCGACAGGACCGCGCCGTAGCCGGGGATGTTCAGGAGCCCGCCGTGGGTGTGGCCCGTCAATGTCAGATCGGCGAGCATGCCGTTCATGAAAAGCGCTGAGTCAGGGGTGTGAGCGAGTGCGATGGCAACGTCGCGCTCCTCGATGCCCTCGAATGCCTTGTCGAAGTTCGGCGATCCTCCCCACAGGTCGTCGGTGCCCACGATACGGATCGTTCCTTCTCCGATGCGGATGGTCCTGCTCTCATCGAACAGCACGTCGATACCGTTCCCGATCAGCGCTTCGGTGATCGCATCCTCATCCTCCCAGTAGTCGTGGTTGCCGAGGACGGCATAGACACCATGCCTGGCTTGTATCTCGCCAAGCGCCCTGCCGAGACGGGGGATATCAGTGAACAACCGTGTGACGAGGTCGCCCGTGATGACCACCGCGTCCGGCTTGAGGGAGTTCGTGAGGGCTACGATCCTTTGCACGTCCTCGTGGCTCATCCACAGTCCCTGGTGGATATCGGTCAGGTGCACGATCCTCAAGCCATCGAATTCGCTCGGCAAGTTGTCGATAGAGATGTCATGCTGAGTGACCTCGACCATGCGCGGCTCGATCAGCATGGCGTAGATCATGAACGCCAGCGCCGGGACGCCGAGCAGGAGCGCGATCAGCTTGAACCGCCGAAGACGACGCATGAGGTTGCGCAGAGTACGCATATTCTGCTCTACGTAAGAGGAAGCTGCGAGGTTCCATCAATGGATAGGCCGCACGAGCGGGCAGGCGCATGCGGCCTCGAGTGTGAGCAAGCCGTATGTCAGGGCTTCGTTGGTGTCGGCGCGGGCGGCTTGGGGTTGAACTGCTGCTGGTCGGCCTCCACCTTGCCCTTCTTCGTGAGCACGATGGGCATCGGCGGCTGCCCCTCTACGATGACGTGGTGTCGGCAAGTGAGGACGACTGTCTCGCCCGGCGCGTCGGGAGCCGGCTGGACGTACTCGTAGCTGCAGACCGTTCCCTTCTGGGCGCCGGACGGGCACTGTAGCATCGACTTGTCCGTGACATACTTCGGATACAGGTCGTCGAGCTTCATAGGGTACTTCCCGCCGTTCTGCGCGGCATACGTGTTCAGCGCGTTGCCGATCTTGGCCATCCTCTCGCTGCACTCGCCCATGACCTTGGTTTCCTGCATCGTCCTCTGGAAGATCGGGTTCTTCTTGGCGAGCGAGAACCCCCAGATCGTAAGTGCAACGATGACGACCACGATCACGAGGCACCCTATCCCGGCGGCCTTGAGGCACGAGGATGCGCCGCGCTTCCGGGGGGACTCGCCGGGGTACTGGTTGGTGGACATTGGTATCAACCCTCCTGAGATTGGGTGACGAACGCATCCATAATAGCCATGCATATGTCGTCCGTCAATCACTTAGATGCACGGTGCGCCGGAATGGTTGCATATACGCTCGGATTCTTCGACTCGATTCGTCAGCAGCTTGCTAAGCCGGCTCGGCCTCTGATATAATCGGGCCATGCGAACGCTGAACACACAAACCTGTACACCGGAAGAGCTTGCATCGATCCTCGACAAACCTCTGCTGCAGGAGAACCCGGCGGTCGAGAGCGCCGTTCGAAGCATTCTGGCCGACGTTCAGAGCAGGGGAGACGAGGCCGTCCTCGAGTACACGCGCCGGTTCGACTGGCCGGAAGCCGATGCGGTGGAAGTGCCCCGCGAGGCGCTTGAGGAAGGACGCGCGCAGGTATCGAAATCGCTGCTCTCGGCGATCAAGACATCGAAGAAGAACATCGAGCGGTTCCATCAGAAACAGGTAAGGGAATCCTGGCTCGACTCCGAGCAGCCGGGGAAACTGCTCGGGCAGATCATCCGCCCTGTTGGCAGGGTCGGCGCGGTCGTGCCCGGGTTTCTTGCGCCGCTGCCGAGTTCGCTCTTGATGACTGTCGTCCCTGCCAGGGTTGCGGGCGTCGAGGAGGTCTTCGTCTGCACGCCTCCCAGGAAGGACGGATCGATCCATCCCGCCACCGCCGCCGCCGCGATCGAGGCCGGTGTGGACAGGGTGTTCAAGATAGGCGGCGCTCAGGCCGTGGCCGCTCTGGCGTATGGGACGGAGACCGTTCCGCGCGTGGACAAGATCGTCGGCCCGGGGAACGTCTACGTCACCATGGCGAAGCGGTTCGTCTATGGTCAGGTCGGCATAGAGATGCTCGCCGGTCCGAGCGAGGTGCTCGTGCTGGCGGACGAGACCGCCGATCCGCGCCACGTCGCCGCCGATATGTTGAGCCAGGCGGAGCACGATCCGGATGCGCGAGCCCTGCTGGTGACGCCTTCGCAGAAGATTGCTGATGAGGTGAACGCCGAGATCGATAAGCAGCTCAATGCGCTCTCCCGCAAGGAAATCGCCCGAAAGAGCCTCGACGACAACGGCGCCATCGTGATCGTGGCCGACATCGACGAGGCGGTGGAGATTGCCAATCGAGTTGCGCCGGAGCACCTCGAGGTTTCGGTGGCTGAGCCGCTTGTCCTGCTCCCACGGCTGAAGAACGCGGGCGCGATACTCCTTGGGGATCATTCGACCGAGCCTATCGGCGACTACACCGCCGGCCCGAGCCACGTGCTTCCGACCAGCGGCACGGCGAGGTTCTCGTCGCCGCTCAACGTAGATGATTTCATGAAGAAGTCAAGTGTTGTGATGTACTCGAAGGAGGCGCTTCTGGCAGACGCCGCCGCGACCATCGAACTCGCGGAGACCGAGGGCCTCGACGCCCACGCGAATGCCGTGAGGATCCGAGTCGAGGATTCCTGAACATCGAACATAGAACACTGAACGTCGAATGTTGAACTGACCTGGAGGCAGGATATGCCCGGACGAACAGCCGAGGTAGCGCGTAAGACCAAAGAGACGCAGATCAAGATCAGCATCGATCTCGACGGCTCCGGCGAGTCGGAGATCAGCACGGGGATCGGTTTCCTCGATCACATGCTCGATGCCGTGGCGCGTCACGGGCTCTTCGATCTGAAGATAGATGCGAAGGGCGACCTGGAGATCGATCCGCATCATACCGTAGAGGATGTGGGCATCCTGCTCGGCAAGGCGATCGACCAGGCGCTCGGCGACAAGGCGGGCTTGGTCCGCTACGGATGGGCCGCCGTGCCGATGGACGAGGCGCTCGTGCTGACCGCCATCGACCTGAGCGGGCGCGGCTTCCTCTGCTACGATGTCGAGATCGAGCAGGAGAGGGTCGGCGCGATGGAGACGGTCCTGTTCTCCGAGTTCTTCGAGTCCGTCGCGCGGAACGGGAACATGGCGCTCCACATCCGGAAGCTCGCAGGCGAGGACCCGCATCATACGGCGGAGGCGGCCTTCAAGTCCTTCGCCCGCGCGCTGATGATGGCCACACGGACCAGCGAGCGCGTCAAGGGCGTCCCATCGACGAAAGGCGTGTTGTAGTGGAGCAACGGAGCATTGGAGTGTTGGAAAACCCCATTACTCCATCACTCCACCACTCCATTCCCCCAGTAACGAGGTAGTACATTGATCGCTATCATCGATTACGGCGTCGGAAACCTGAGAAGCGTGGAGAAGGCGATCCTCGCTGTCGGGCACGATGCCTTTGTAACCCAGAATCCTGAAGAGGTCGTCAAGGCGGAGCATGTCGTCCTGCCCGGCGTCGGCGCGTTCGGCGCGGCGATGGACAGCCTGCGCGCGACCGGCATGGACGAGGCCGTTCGGACCGTCGTCGCCGCCGGAAAGCCATTCATGGGCATATGCCTCGGCATGCAGCTTCTCTTCACGGAGAGCTTCGAACTCGGTCACTACGAGGGACTGAACTTGATCCCCGGGAAGGTACTGCAGTTCTTCCAGCCGGAGGACCGCACGCCCGAGACCGACGCGCTGAAGGTCCCGCACATGGGCTGGAACGAGTTGACCGTCCGCAAGCCCGCCCCGCCGCTCAAAGACTTCCCAGCCGGGGGAATGACGTATCACGTCCACTCTTTCTACTGCGCGCCGGAGGATCCCGAGGTCGTCGCCGCAACCGCGAGGCACGGCATCGAGTTCTGCTCGGCGGTCTGGAAGGACAACATCTTCGCGTCGCAGTTCCACCCCGAGAAGAGCGGATCGCTCGGCCTCCGCATCCTCAAGAACTTCGGCGACTGGCGGCCCTAGCGCCGTACTCGTACTCGTCATCGTAATCGTACTCGACGGCCGCCCTCCGTGGCGGCCGTTGCCTTGTGTACCTGCTGGCCCCAGCTTCTGTTTACCGCTCTGTCACAAACCGGTAAGAATTCCGGGGTGCTTGCAATGCGGGATAGTGCTATAATACCCAGGGATGATATGGGGATTTTCAAAGCCTGCGATGTCCGCGGCGTATACGGCAAGGACCTAACTGAAGAAATCGTCTACAAAATCGGCCGCGCGGTGGGAACCTTGCTGGCTGGTAAGGCCGTCGTACTAGGTGGAGACGTTCGCATCAGCACGCCGGCACTCAAAGCCGAAGTCTCGCGAGGACTCGTCGAGAGCGGTGCAGAGGTCCTTGACATCGGAATAGTCCCGACTCCCGTGTTCTACTTCGCAAGACGTCATCTCGGAGTGGAGCCCGGGGTGATGGTCACCGCATCCCACAACCCGCCGGAGTTCAACGGCCTCAAGCTGGTGCTTGGGCCGCTCCCGATCACGGAAGACGAACTGAAGGCGGTTGAGGAACTGGCGAATCTGGGGAAATTCCGTAACGGCAGCGGCAGCGTCCGTGCTCCGGAGATCGTATCTCCATATCAGTCCTTCATACAATCCATAGCCCGTGCTGAACGGGACGCGCACCTTCTCAAGGTTGTCATAGATTGCGGAAACGGCTGCAATTCGGGACTGGCCCCGGATCTGTTCCGGCGTTTCGGATTCCATATCGAAGAGCTGCATTGCACTCCTGATGGCATCTTTCCTAATCGGAATCCGAACTCAGCCGACCCACAGAACCTGGTCGACTTGATCCGGACCGTGCGTAGTACGAAAGCCGATGTTGGAGTTGCATTCGACGGTGACGGCGATCGTGTTGCGTTCGTAGATGACCGGGGCCGGTTCCTTACAAGCGACAAAGCAATCGTGATCCTGTCACGGTATCTCCTCGCCGGTACTCCCCTCCCTGTCGGGGAGGGGGCAGGGGGAGGCCGCCGTGCGGAGCGCGTGGTCTATGACCTTAAGTGTTCTTCGGTAGTGCCGGAGTCGGTGACCGCCGCGGGTGGGATTCCGATCCCCGAGCGATCGGGTCATACCTTCATCAAGACCCGTATGATCACCGATGATGCGCTGTTCGGCGGAGAGATCAGCGGACATTTCTTCTACCGGGAGCTGGGCGGAGGCGATGACGGCATCTACTCCGCGCTGCTGATGGCGAATATGCTGGTCCGAACGGGGAGCAAGCTCTCCGAACTCGCGGACGCGGTGCCGGCCCTCGAGAACACTCCGGATATCAGGGTGCCGTTCTCCGGCAATCGGGAAGACGTGATCGAGCGGATTGCATCAGCATTTCCCGCCGAGCAGGTATCGAGGCTCGATGGTGTGCGGATCGCCTTCAAGGGAGGCTGGGGGCTCGCAAGGCCCTCGGTCACCGAGCCGGCGATCACGTTTCGATTCGAGGCCGAGGACCGAGCCCGGCTCGAAGAGATCATGGGCGGCTTCCTGGCGCCGGTTCCCGACATAGAGCGGCGTGTCCGGCAAGCATGGGCGAACTTGAGGTCCGAGGGTTGACCGTCCTGCTCGCGGGATGGAGGAATCCTGAGTTCTGGTGTAGAAACTCTGTTATGTATAAGCACTAACCACTCACACTAAGGGTGGGGACGCTTGTCCGCAGATGCACCGGCAATACATCGGATAGTCGAGGACAGCTTTGGACGGGGTCGAGGGACTTGAGAGCGGCTTCGTGCAGACGCGTGGAGATGCTAGGAACGTGCGTCCGAACGAATGCGCTGTAATTCAGAGGTGTAAGCAGGGCGATCTGTCCGCCTTTGATGAGCTCGTGCGCATGTACGAGAAGCAGGTCTACAACTTCGCCTACCGTCTGGCCGGCAACTATGACGATGCAAACGATATAGCGTGCGAGGCCTTCATCAAGGTCTTCAACGCAATAAATACATTCAGAGGTGATGCCAACTTTTCAACATGGCTCTTCCGCATAGTCACCAATCTCTATCTCGATGAGCGGAAAAGGTCAAAAGCTCACATGAATATTCCCTTGGACGAGTACATAGATCTGGATGAAAGCACGGTGACCCGCCAGATCGAAGACTCTTCGCCAAGCCCGCAGGAGATACTGGAGTCGAAGGAGCGCGCAGAAGTGCTCAACTCGGCCATCCAGCAACTCCCGGATTATCAGCGGGTGATGGTCCTCTTATTTCATACCCAGGGGAAGTCTTACGAGGAAATCGCTGAGATCATAGGGTTACCAATCGGTACCGTTAAGTCGCGGTTAAATAGAGCCCGACTCGCGCTCAGGGATAAACTTGGGCCGGTACTGGAACTTTTTGACCTGTAACGCCGTCGAACCATTTGGAAACTTAACCTGGAAGTACCACACCTCTGCGGTTTCGTTAAGAACCGCAGACGGGCGGTCTTCGGCCTGACAACCGGATCCGGGGTCCGCGACCGATGTCTTCGATGGCGATGATTGAGGTGGGGAGAGGACTTTCCATGAAGTGCGAAAGAGCAAGAGAATTGATGTCTGAGTACCTGGAGGGCAGCATCGACTACGCCCTGACGGCGACTGTGCGTGCCCACATAGACAAGTGCGATGGCTGCAGGAGCGATATCAAGGCGTTCCAGCGGACATGGGATCTGTTAGGTACACTCCCGGAAGTCGAGCCCCCCTCGGATTTCCGCCATGACGTAGTGATGAAGGCGGCCCGGATGCAGCATGAACGCAGAAAGGCCGAGAAGCAGGGCTTCCTGGGATTGAGTTGGGACTACGTGTTCGGCCGCCTGTTGCCGGCCCGCGCACTGGTAATCGCCTGTGCGGGCGCTCTGCTGGCCGCCGTGCTGCTCAATGTGCCCCAGGGCATATTCGAGGAGTTCGCAAACCGCGACCACGGTGTGATCACCGCGGGAGAGGGATTCCGAGGCGCCGGCCCGATAGAGGCATCCCCTCTGTCGGCCCACAAGGAAGAGTGGCAGTCGCGCACTCCGTTGAGCAACGCGCTCTGGGTGTCGGTGGTGTCGACTGAGGTCAGCGAGGGAAGCAGCTACAACGAGCTGATCCTCGAGATCAACAACAAGGGCCTGGCCCGCGACGTCACGAACAGGATCCCGGCCCAGGTATACGTGCTTCCCGCCGGGAAGTACCGCCTGAGTCCGAACGATCAGCGCAAGCCGATGTGGAGCGGAAACGTGCTCGGCGAGAGCCCGGTCCAGTTGACCGTGCCCGCTATCAGCAACTCGCACGGAGACGCCGCGCCGATCACGCTGCTGGTTACCTACCAGTTCAGGAAGATGAACTTCTCGAAGATCATCTTCATCCCGAACAAGAGCGCCAGACTGCGGTCGTCGGATGCGTTTGGTTTCGCATCCGGATCAGGATCGTGTCTGCAGACCAGGAACAGCGATCTGTACGCGGTCCTGCAGGCGATATCGCAGGACTACGGCAAGACGATCATCGCAAACGGGTCGCTCGACAGGAGACCGACCGTTATCGATCTGAGTTCGGACCGGATCGAAGAGACGCTCCGCAAGGTGATGAAGCCGATGGACCTGGCTTGGGCGCACATAGACGAAGCCGTGTATGTCGACAAGCCGTTCCGGAAGGCCGAGAACTGAGCGCGAGTTCGGACGACTATGATGCGAGACCCCGGAGTGTAGACTCCGGGGTTTTTTCTTGCGCCGGCTCAGCATTTCGCCTATAATGATCCGGTTAGAACGCGCCTTCGAGGAGTACAGATGGACCTGGAGCAGGTGCTGGGCCCGAATGGGCTGATTGCCGAGCAGATGCCCGGCTACGAATACCGTCCTCAGCAAATCGAGGTGGCGCTGGCGATCGAGCGCGCGCTCGCCTCGAAGAAGCACTGCCTCGCGGAGGCCGGCACCGGTGTCGGGAAGAGCATGGCCTACCTGCTCCCCGCGATCGACTATGCCCTCACCGGCAAAAAGCTCGTCATCTCCACGCACACCATCTACCTGCAAAGCCAGCTTCTCAACAAGGACATTCCGTTCCTCCAGAGCGTCTTCCCCGGGAAGAAGTTTCGTGCGCTCGTAGCGAAGGGGAGGGGAAACTACCTCTGCCTGAACAACTTCGACGCCGAGATCGGTCAGCTCTACCTCATCGGCGACCCGAACCTCCGGAAGGTGCAGAACTGGTCCCTTGAGACGGAGACGGGCGACGTCGCCGAGCTCGATTTCCAGTTCTCCGGCTGGTCGGATATCTGCTCGAATCAGGATACGTGCCACAACCAGCAGTGCCGCTACTTCGGCAAGTGCTTCTACTACAAGATGCGGCGAGAGGCGCAGGACGCCGACATCATCATCACGAACCATTCGCTCTTCTTCGCGGACCTCGGCATCCGCGCATCCGATCCCAGCGCGGGGGTCCTGCCCGACTACGACGCGGTGATCTTCGATGAGGCGCACCACCTGGAGGATATCGCCACCAAGGCGTTCGGCGTCGAGTGCGCGAGCTTTCGGGTGCCGAACCTGCTCAAGCGGATCAAGCGCGTCAAGGGGATCGGGCTCGATGCGACCCGCATCCAGACGCTCGACGGACTGAACGCGAGCCTCTTCGGCACATTTGCCGGCAGCCCGAAGCAGGAGTTCTTCCTGAACGAGGTCTGCCGTGGGGACAGCAAGTCGGAGGTCGAAGACTCCGTCAAGGTCATCTGCTCGATGCTCGATGGTGTCGCGCGCGAACTCAGCGACCAGAACACCGACGGCCGGCCCGAGCTTGAGGAGCGGCTCTCCGGCCTGCGCCGGATGACGACGCGCCTCAAGGAAGAGATGACGACCCTCTTCTTCGGCACGGAGGACGGCTTCTTCAAGTGGGGCGAGCGGACGAACGGGACGGGTGGGCGCGCCTCGAACTGCTACCTCCGATACTCGCCGCTCTCGGTGGCGGAGATCCTGAAGCAGCACCTGTGGAAGGAGATCGACAGCGTCGTGCTCACCTCGGCGACGCTCACGAACTCCGGGACGTTCGGCTACATCCGGGGGCGACTCGGCGTGCCGGAGTGCATCGAGACCGCCCAGGATTCGCCGTTCGACTTCAAGAAGCAGTGCATGCTCTACATCCCCCGGCATCTCGACTTCCCGTCCGAGAACCCCTACTACACCGATGCCGTTTCGAACGAGATAGAGCAGCTTGTGAAGGCTTCCGGCGGGCGGGCGTTCCTGCTCTTTACCTCATACCGCATGATGAACGCCGTCTACGACCGGCTCTTCGGCCGGCTGCCGTACACGATGATGAAGCAGGGCGACATGTCGAACGAGGCGCTCGTCCAGGAGTTTCTGGCGCAGGAGCAGGCGTGTCTCTTCGGGGTCCACAGCTTCTGGGAGGGCGTCGATATCCGGGGCGAGGCGCTCAGCATCGTGGTGATCGACAAGCTTCCGTTCGCCGTGCCCGACAGCCCGGTCAACAAGGCGCGCACCGACGCGATCACGGCATCCGGCGGCGACTGGTTCCGCGACTTCTCGATGCCCCAGGCGCAGATCCGGCTCAAGCAGGGTTTCGGACGGCTGATCCGCACGAAGACCGACCGCGGCGTTGTGGCGATCCTTGACTCTCGGCTCATTCGGAAGACGTACGGCCGGGAGTTCATCCGCTTCCTCCCTCAGTGCCCGGTCACCGTTCGGATGGATGATGTGCGGAAGTTTTTCATGGAATCGAACATCGAACATCGAACGTCCAACATCGATCTCTGAAGCCTTCGAAGTTCGAAGTTGGATGTTCGGCGTTGGATGTTCGCATCTCAAAGGAGCTTGATATGACATCCAGAGAACGCATACTCACCACCCTCGCCCACAAGGAGCCCGACCGCGTGCCGATCGACTTTGGCGGGATGCGCTCGACGGGCATCATGGCGATCGCCTACAACAAGCTCAAGGCCCACCTCGGCATCACAGAGGGTGAGACCCGCGTCTACGACACCATGCAGCAGCTCGCGCTCCCCGAGGCGCCGATCCTCGACCGCTTCCACGTCGATGTGCTCGACAGCCTCAACCTGCTCGGCCGGTTCCCCGAGGAGTGGAAGGACTGGACGCTCCCCGACGGATCGCCGGCCAAGGTCCCGGTCGGCTTCAACCCCGAGCCGGTCGAGGGAGGCCTGGTGGTCCGGGACGCGATGGGCCGGGCGACGATGCGCATGCCCGAGGGATGCCTCTACTTCGAGCCGTGCCACAATCCGCTCGCCGAGGCCGAAACCTTTGCCGACGTTGACCGTTTACTAGATTGGAAGCCCGTGACGCCCGCGGACATCGCCGAGACCAAGGCGCGCGCGAAGTGGCTCTATGAGAACACCGACCGCGCGATCATGTTCGGCTTCGGCGGAAACATCCTGGAGGGCGGCCAGAACGCCTTCGGGTGGGAGCGGTTCATGATGGAGATCGCGCTCGGCAGCGAGGTTGTGGACTACGCGCTCGACAAGATGATGGAGGTCTACATGGAGAATCTGCGCGTCTACCTGCAGGAGATCGGGCCCTACATCCAACTCATCCAGATGGGCGACGATCTCGGCACGCAGACCGCGACGCTCCTCTCGCCGAGCGCCTATCGCCGGGTGGTCAAGCCGCGCCACACGAAGCAGTATCGATACATCCGCGAGCACTCGGACGTCCACGTCTTCCTCCACGCCTGCGGGTCGTGCTACGACATCATGGGCGACCTGGTGGACGAGGGAGTCGAGGCGCTCAATCCGGTGCAGACCTCCGCCGCGGGGATGGACCCTCGGCGGCTGAAGAAGGAGTTCGGCGACAAGCTGACGTTCTGGGGCGGGGGATGCGATACCCAGCGCGTCCTCCCGAACGCGACGCCCGAGGAGATCGACCAGCACGTCCGGGAGCGCATCGAGATCTTCGCCCCCGGCGGCGGGTTCGTCTTCAACCAGATCCACAACGTCCAGGCGAACGTCCCGCCCGAGAACGTGGTCGCGTGCTACGACGCGGC